>QFCS01000542.1_pt1 | contig 35080 bp, 33 predicted proteins | sample 3576561 | NCBI WGS metagenome assembly QFCS01 | reverse complement strand
TGGGCGGAAAGCGCGGTCGAGGCCCCGTAGAGGCCGCAGAAGAAGTTTCTTCAGACAAAGAAAAGCCCCAGTCGTTGACTGGGGCTGAATTGTGGGCCTTAAGCCCGGTCTTATCAACAGCTAGCCGGAACGGCTAGCCCGAGCAGGCTGCTTTTTTTTCGCCCATTCAGCGCCGGGGTGGATCGCCCTCAGCCGCACGCCCCCTGTATATTCGCCGCAGTGAATCAGCCCACCCCTGCCATCGTCACCCAGTCGGCTGTGCGCCGTCTGCCCCGGCTCGCGCTCATCCTGTTCTGCGTCGCTTACGTGCTGCCCGGTTTCCTGGGCCGTGAACCCTGGAAGAACGCGGACGTGTCGGCTTTCGGCGTGATGCTGGAGATGGCGGCGGGCCACAGCAGCTGGTGGAGCCCGCAGGTCCTCGGCGTGGCCGCGGAGGAAGCCGGCCCGCTGCCGTACTGGCTGGGAGCCGCCTTCATCAAGTTGCTGCCATTCGTTTCGCCCGATTTCGCTGTGCGCATCCCGTTCGCGCTGCTCCTGACCCTCACCCTCATCTGTACCTGGTACACCGTGTACCACCTGGCTCGCCAGCCCGCCGCGCAGCCGGTGGCCTTTGCCTTCGGCGGTGAAGCCCGCCCCACCGACTACGCGCGCGCGCTGGCGGATGCTGGCTTGCTTGCGTTGATGGCCTGCCTTGGATTGGCACAGCTGTCCCATGAAACCACCCCCGATCTGGCCCGCCTGGCCTGGGTCTCGCTGTTGCTGTTCGCCGCTGCCCGACTGGCGCACGCCGGCAACCGTCAGCCCGGCCGGAGCGTGCTGACGTGGGGGGTGGCGATATTCGCCCTGGTGCTCAGCGGCGCACCCTGGGTGGCCACCTTGCTCGCGAGTGGCTTGCTGCTGGTCCTGTGGCGCTCCAGGCGAGAATCCCGGCTCCCCGATCCGGAAACCGACTGGCCCCTCGAAGCCCCTGTCACGACGCGAGACCCCCTGCTATGGGCAACCCTGTTCCTCGCCGCCGCATTCGCAATTGCGACATACGCCGGCCTGGTACCGCCACCTGCCTTGCAGACGCCACTGGATGAGGTGGAATGGCGCAGCTGGACAAAACTGCTGATCTGGTTCACGTGGCCCGCCTGGCCTCTCGTGCTCTGGACCCTGTGGCGATGGCGTCATCAGTTGCTTCGCCCTCACGTCGCCCTTCCGCTGTGGGCCACGCTCGTGAGTGTGGTGGACAGCGCCCTGTCCGACGAACGCGACCGCGCCTTGCTGCTGGCCCTGCCCGCGCTGGCCTCGCTCGCTGCCTTTGCCCTTCCGACCCTGCGCCGCAGCGTGTCTGCGTTGGTGGACTGGTTCACCCTGGTGTTCTTTTCGGGCTGTGCGCTGGTGATATGGGTGATCTGGGTGGCCATGCAGACCGGCGTGCCCGCCAAACCGGCGGCCAACGTCGCCAGGTTGGCACCCGGCTTCGTTCCCGAGTTCTCCTTCCTGCTTTTCGCGCTCGGTGCCCTGGCAACGGCAGCGTGGATCTGGCTGGTCGCGTGGCGCGTCGGCAAGCACCGCCAGGCGCTCTGGAAGAGTCTGGTGCTGCCGGCGGCGGGCAGCACACTCTGCTGGCTCCTGCTGATGACACTGTGGCTGCCCCTGCTCGATTTCGGCCGCAGCTACGGGCCGATATCGCGCAGCATCGCCAACCTCGTCTCAACCCAGGGCTGCGTGCTGGCGGATGGCCTGAGCCAGGCACAGATCGCCGCGCTGCAGTACCACGGACGTTTGGTGGTGGTGCGCACGCGTGCCAGCGGTGAGGAGCAATGCCGCAACCTGATCGTGGACCCCGATAACCAGCCAACGCTGGACCAGCGCGTCGATCTCACGCAATGGGCCTTCAAGGCCACCGTGCGCCGCCTCACCGACAACAAGGAACGTCTGCTGGTGTACCAGCGCGTCAGTCGCTGACGCGCTCGCGCACCCGGGATGGCGGCAGGGCAATCGCGAAGGTGGAACCCTCGCCAAGGGTGCTCTTCACCTCGATATGCCCACCATGGCGTTGCGCCACGTGCTTCACGATCGCCAGCCCCAGGCCCGTGCCGCCCGTTTCGCGGGATCGGCTGCGATCCACGCGGTAGAAACGCTCGGTCAACCGCGGAATGTGCTCCGCCGCGATGCCCGGGCCCGTGTCGCTGACGAAAAACTCGACCCAACCGTCGGGGCGCAGGCGCCAGCCGGAGCGAATGCGCCCACCGCCAGGCGTGTAGCGCACCGCATTGCTCATCAGGTTCGACATGGCGCTGAGCAACTCCGTGCGGGCGCCCGAGATCCAGAGGTCCGGACCACTCACCGGATCGATGTCGTGTGGCGTGGCAGCGATGGCTTGCGTAAGCCCCCGCGCTTCGGACAGCACGTGACGCAACAGCTCGTCCGCGCCGATCCATTCGCCCGGCCCCGGCGCGGGGCTGCCTTCCAGCCGCGACAGCGTCAGCAGGTCGCTGACCAGGGTCTGCATCCGGTGCGCCTGCTGGCTCATGAGATCCAGATAGCGGGTGCGATCGGCCTCTTCGAGCGGAATGCTCTGCATGGTTTCCACGAAGCCACTGAGCACCGTCAGCGGGGTGCGGATTTCATGCGACACATTGGCCACGAAGTCGCGGCGCATGGCCTCGGCCAGCTGCACGGCGGTCACATCCCGCGTGATCATCAGCTTGCGCTTTTTGCCGTAAGGGTGGATCTGCAGGGAAATCTTGGTCGGCTGCGAAGGTCGGGGACCGGGGCCATCGATCTGGATCTCATGACCGAAATCACCGCCTGCCAGATAGGCGGTGAACGCAGGGCTGCGCACGAGGTTGCGCACATATTGTCCAAGGTCTCGCTGGGGATCAAACCCAAGATGATTGGCCGCGGTGAGATTCGACCATTCAATGCGGCCGGAAGAATCCAGCAGCACCACACCATTGGGCGAGGCCTGGATGGCAGCAAGAAAGTCTTCCAGGCGCGCGTCGCTGCTTTGCGCCTTTTTCTCCAGCTTCTTGATGACCTTGCGGCAGCGCTCCACGAGCTCGCCCCAGGCACCGCTGAGGTTGGGCGCGCGCGTGGCTTCACCCTTGTTGAGCCAGCGCATCACGCGGCGAGCCCGCAGTCCATCCATGAAGGACCACGCCAGCGCCCCCACGAGGCCGCCCGCAAAAGTGATGGCAGCAGATTCCTGTGCCCAGCCCCAGACCGCCCCCAGTGCAACCAGAAGCAGCAACTCGATTGCGCGTCGGGTCATGCGGCCGAGATCGGGGCGCTCTGAGCCGGTGTTCCGGTGTGTTTCATCGCCGTGAGGCGGTAACCTGCGCCACGCACCGTTTCCACCATGGGTGACGCTTCGCCCAATGACTCTCTCAATCGCTTGACGTGCACGTCCACGGTACGCTCCTCGATGAACACATGGTCTCCCCAGACCTTGTCGAGCAGCGTACCACGGGTGTGCACCCGCTCCGCGTGTTTCATGAGGTAATGCAGCAGCTTGAATTCGGTGGGTCCCACCTTCAATTCGGTCCCACGGAACGTCACCCGGTAGGTGGCCGCGTCGAGCGCCAGTTCACCCACCTGCACCGAGTCGTTGACAATTTCCGGCGCACGGCGGCGCAGTACGGCGCGGATTCGCGCGAGCAGTTCCTGCGTGGAAAAAGGCTTGGTGATGTAGTCGTCGGCGCCCGCATCCAGCCCCTGAACCTTGTCACTCTCGTCGCTGCGCGCAGTGAGCATCAGGATCGGCACGGTCTTGGTGCGCTCATTCTTGCGCCACTGGCGGGCCAGCACAGCTCCGCTTTCGCCCGGCAGCATCCAGTCGAGCAGGATCACATCGGGCAACACCGCGTCCACTTCTCGCTGGGCGGCGGCGCCGTCAAACACCACGGTGGGCGCGAACCCGTTGTGGCGCAAGTTGACTGCGATCAGCTCGGCAATGGAGGGTTCGTCCTCGACCACGAGGACGCGTGGCAGCTTTCTCATCCGACCACCGACTCCACAGCCGCCATCGGCACGTGCCGCACGTCCTCGCCCTTGACGATGAAGATGATCTGTTCGGCGATATTCTTGGCGTGGTCGCCGACGCGCTCGATCGACTTGGCCAGGAACAGCAGGTCCAGACTGGGTGAAATGGTGCGCGGGTCTTCCATCATGTAGGTGATCAGCTTGCGCAGGAAGCCGTTGTATTCGTGGTCGATGGCGTCATCGCCCTTGATGATCGCCACGGCCATGTTGGTGTCCAGGCGCGCGAACGAGTCCAGCGACTTGCGCAGCAGCGCTGCGGCCAGATCGGCAGCCATGCGCAACTCCGAGCTGGGCAGGTTGCGCGGCGAGCCGTTCTGGATGATGGACTTGACCATGCGTGCAATGCGCGCCACTTCGTCACCCGCGCGCTCCAGATTCTGTGTGGTGCGCGAAATCGCCATCAGGAAACGCAAGTCGCGGGCAGTGGGCTGGCGCCGGCCGATGGTGGAGATGATCTCGTGATCGATCTGCACTTCCATCTGGTTGATGCGGTTTTCGTTCTCCATCACCTGCTCGGCCGACTCCAGGCTCATGTGGATCAGCGCGTAGACCGCCTGGTGCAACTGGGACTCGACCAGGCCGCCCATTTCGAGCACATGCGTGGAAATGGAGTTCAGCTCGGCGTCGAACTGGCTGGAGATGTGTTTGTCGGTCATGAATGGCCTCCTTGGGTCGCTGAATGAGCGGGCTCAGCCGAAGCGGCCCGTGATGTAGTCTTCCGTCTCCGTCTTGCTCGGCTTGAAGAAGATCTGCTCGGTGGAACCGAATTCGATCAGTTCGCCCAGGTACATGTAGGCGGTGTAGTCGCTGCAGCGGGCGGCCTGCTGCATGTTGTGCGTGACGATCGCGATGGTGTAGTCCTGCTTGAGCTCATGCACCAGTTCCTCGACCTTGCCAGTGGAGATCGGGTCCAGCGCGGACGTGGGTTCGTCCAGCAGCAGCACGGAAGGCTTCACCGCCACGCTGCGCGCAATGCACAGGCGTTGCTGCTGGCCACCCGAGAGCGACAGGCCGCTCTGGTTGAGCTTGTCCTTCACCTCGTTCCACAGCGCGGCCTTGGACAGTGCCCACTCCACGCGATCGTCCATTTCGCCCTTGCTCAGGTCTTCGTACAGCTTCACGCCGAAGGCGATGTTGTCGTAGATTGACATGGGAAACGGCGTCGGCTTCTGGAACACCATGCCGATGCGGGCGCGCAGGAGGTTGATGTCCTGCTTGGGGTCCAGGATGTTCTGGCCGTAGAAGTTGATCTCCCCCTCGGCACGCTGGCCGGGGTACAGGCTGTACATGCGGTTGAGCGTGCGCAGCAGCGTGGACTTGCCGCAACCCGAGGGGCCGATGAAGGCGGTGACCTTGCGCTCCTCGATGTTCATGTTCACATTCTTCAGGCCCTGGAACTTGCCATAGAAGAAGTTCAGGTTGCGCAGCTCCAGCGCATTCTTGCCTGCGACGGGGGATGCAGCGGTTGCAGTGGCGGTGTTGGGCATGATGGATTCCGTATCTGTTGTTCGTTGTGCGGGCGGCGCTGGGACTCAGCCCACCTTCTTCTCGCGCAGGAAGACCCGCGCCACGATATTGAGAGCCAGGACCGAAAGCGTGATCAGCAACGCACCGCCCCAGGCCAGGCGAATCCAGTTGTCATAGGGGCTCAGTGCGAACTGGAAGATCACCACCGGCAGGTTGGCCATGGGAGCGCCCATGTCGGTGCTGAAGAACTGGTTGTTCAGTGCAGTGAACAGCAGAGGGGCCGTTTCGCCGCTGATGCGCGCCACGGCCAGCAGCAGGCCGGTCATGACACCACTCCTGGCTGCGCGCAGCGTGACCAGCGTGGCCACCTTCCATCGCGGTGCGCCCAGGGCGAACGCTGCTTCACGCAGGCTGCCCGGCACCAGACGCAGCATGTTCTCGGTGGTGCGCACGACCACCGGCACGGCGATCAACGACAGCGCCAGGCTGCCGGCCCAGCCGGAGAAGTTGCCGACTGTGGCCACGGCGATCGCGTACACGAACAGACCCAGGACGATCGATGGGGCCGACAGCATGATGTCGGTGACGAAGCGCGTGAGTTCGGCGGTTTTGCTCTGGTCACCGTACTCGGCGAGGTACACGCCGGCGAAGATGCCGATCGGCGTGGACACCAGAACCGAAAAGCCCACCATCATCAGGCTGCCCACGATCGCGTTGGCCAGGCCTCCGCCGTCCGTGCCCGGAGCGGGCGTGGAGTGGGTGAACATGTTCCAGTCCAGTGCGGCCAGGCCGTTGCTGAACAGCACGCTCAGGATCCAGAGCAGCACGAACAGGCCCAGCACCATGGCACCCATGGACAGGGTCAGGCCGATGGCATTGGCGCGCTGGCGGCGCTTGTAGAGGGAGTGGTTGAATTCCATGGGATGAGGTTTCGTTCAGGGCTCAGAGACCTTTGGCCTTTTCGGCTCGGATCAGCATGATCTTGGCTGCCGACAGCACAATGAAGGTGATGACGAAGAGCAGGAAACCGAGGGCAAACAGCGTGGACAGGTGAAAGTCGGCGGCTTCGCCGAACTCGTTGGCCAGCGTGGAGGCGATCGACGTGCCGGGAGAGAACAGCGAAGTGGGCAGGCGGTTCGCATTGCCGATCACGAAGGTCACGGCCATGGTCTCGCCGAGCGCACGGCCCAAGCCCAGCATGATGCCGCCGATCACGCCCTTCTGCGTATAGGGCAGCACCACACGGCGCACCACCTCCCAGGTCGTGCATCCCAGGCCATAGGCCGATTCGCGCAGGATGGGCGGAACGATCTCGAACACGTCGCGCATCACGGCAGCGATGAAAGGCAGCACCATGAAGGCCAGCACGATGCCGGCGGCCAGGATGCCGATGCCGTTGGTGGCGCCACCAAACAGCGGGCCGATCAGAGGCATGGAGCCGAGCAGACCCTGCATGCCTGGTTGAACGTAGTCGGCGAACAGTGGTGCGAACACGAACAGGCCGAACATGCCATAGATGATGGAAGGCACGGCCGCCAGCAGCTCAACCGCAGTTCCCAGCGGACGGCGCAGCCAGACCGGGCAATTCTCGGTCAGGAAAAGCGCGATGCCGAAGGCCAGTGGCACGGCGATCAACAGGGCGATACCCGCGCTGGCGAGTGTGCCGACGATGGCGATCGCAGCACCGAATTCTTCGTTGACGACGTCCCACTCGACGCGCCACACGAACCCCAGGCCGAACTTCTGGAAAGCCGGCCAGGCGTTGACAAACAGGGAAATGATGATGCCCAGCAGCGCGATCAACACCAGAAGCGAGAAGCCCTGGGTGATGCGATGGAAGAAGATGTCCTCGATGCGTTGCCGTTTGGCAATCGATACCATGCCGGGGTTGCCGGATTCCGCCGGCGCTGATTTCGAACTCATGGTTGTTCCCACGCTCATGTTGACTCCGTATTGTGATCCTGAGAACAACAGAATCCGCCGACCGGCCCTCACCCGCCGGCGGATGTCATCGAACAAGATGCCGGCTTACTTCTGGATCTGGTTCCAGACCTTGGAGCGGATGGCGTTCGTCAGGCTGTCTGGCAGGGCCACATAGTCGAGATCGGCGGCCATCTGCTTGCCGTTCTTGAACGACCAGTCGAAGAACTTCAGCACTTCGGCGGACTGGGCCTTGTCGGTCGGCTCCTTGTACATCAGGATGAACGAAGCGGTGCTGATGGGCCAGCTGTCGGCACCCTTGGCGTCCACCATGGACACGCCCATGCCCGGAACGCTGAACCAGTCCACGCCGGCGGCAGCCGCAGCAAACGACTTGTCGTCCGGACTCACGTACTTGCCATCCTTGTTCTGCAGTTGCAGGTAGGGCATGTTGTTCTTCTTGGTGTATGCATATTCCACATAGCCCAGCGAACCCTTGACGCGGGTCACGTTGGCGGCCACGCCTTCGTTGCCCTTGCCGCCAACAGAAGAGGCGGCCGGCCACTTGACGGCGGCACCCTTGCCCACCTTGTCCGCCCAGTCCTTGCTCACTGTGGCCAGGTAGTCGGTGAAGTTGAAGGTGGTACCCGAACCGTCCGAGCGGTGGATGATGGTGATGGCCTGGTCGGGCAGGGCCTTGCCGGGGTTCAGGGCGGCCAGCTTGGGGTCGTTCCACTTGGTGATGTTGCCCAGGAACATGTCGGCCAGCACAGGGCCGGTGACGCGCAGCTCGCCTGGCTTGAAACCGTCAAGATTGATCACGGGAACGGTGCCACCGATGATGGCGGGGAACTGCACCATGCCGTCTTTGTCCAGGTCAGCGCCGGACACAGGAGCATCGGTCGCGCCAAAGGCCACCGTCTTGGCCTTGATCTGGCGAATGCCGCCCGACGAACCGATGGATTGGTAATTCAGGCCGACATTGGTCTCTTTCTTGTACGCCTCAGCCCACTTGCCGTAGATCGGGTACGGGAAGGAAGCGCCGGCACCGGTGATGTCGGCGGCGAATGCGGCACCCATGCCTGCGGTGGCCATGGCGGCAGCGGCCACAGACTTGAGGAAGATGCGTTTGGTGATCATGAAGGGACTCCTGTCAGTTGGGGTTCGGGAACAAGGAGAACTGTATGGAGGCAATATGACATCCCCGTGACAGCCTGCATCTGTCACATTCCTGGCCTCCCTCAGCCTTGGGGAGAGGTGGCAGCCATGCGTCACAATCCGGGTTTTCCCGCTCAATCAGCCCCCTGGCCTCCCAGGTCCAGCGCCAAATTCCAGCATGCAAAACGGAACCCTTCTCGCCGCCATCGACCTCGGCTCCAACAGTTTCCGGCTGGAAATCGGCCGTTACCACTCGGGCCACATCGAGCGCATCGAGTACCTGAAGGAAACCGTGCGCCAGGGCAGCGGCCTGGACGAGGACAAGAACCTGAGCCAGGCGGCCATGGAACGCGGCTGGGAATGTCTGGCCCGTTTCGCCGAGCGGCTTCACGGCTTCAAGAAGCAGCAGGTCCGGGCGGTGGCCACGCAGACCCTTCGCGAGGCGCGCAACCGCGACGAATTCCTGCGCAACGCCCAGGCCATCCTGGGCTTCTCGATCGATGTGGTCTCCGGCCACGAGGAGGCACGCCTGATCTACCAGGGCGTCTCGCGTCTGCTGCCCTACTCCGACGAGCGCCGGCTGGTGGTGGACATCGGGGGCCGCTCCACCGAGATGATCCTGGGCGAGGGTTACACAGCACGCGCCATGGAGTCGTACCGGCTGGGCAGCGTGGCCTGGTCCACCCGCTACTTCCCACGTGGCCAGTTCAGCGCCTCGGCCTTCAAGACCGCCGAAGTGGCCGCCAAGGCAGTGATCGACGAAGCGCTGGACAAGTTTCCACCGCCCGAGTGGACCGTGGCCTATGGCTCCTCGGGCACCGTGGGCGCTGTCGCCGACATGCTCGCCACCAACGGCTGGGCATCGGGCGTGGTCACACGTGCAGGGCTGGACTGGTTGACCGAACGGATGATCAAGGCCGGGAGCGTCGACCAGCTGCGCATTGAAGGTCTGAAGGACGATCGGCGCCCGGTCATTGGCGGCGGCGTGAGTGTGCTGCGGGCGATTTTCGACCTGTTCGGCATCGAGCAGATGCTGCCCGCCCAGGGAGCCTTGCGCCACGGCGCGCTCTACGACCTGATCGACCGCGATACGGACGGTGGCGACGTGCGTGAGCGCACCGTGCGCTGGCTGGCTCATCGCTTTTCGGCCGACGAGGTACAAGCCAAGCGGGTCAGCGAGGTCAGCACCGCCCTCTTCTCGCAGATTGCCGCGCTCGATGCGCAGAACGAGCGGTACTCGCAGAAACTGGCCTGGGCCGCACGGCTGCACGAGATTGGTACGCACATCTCGCACGACCGCTCACACCATCACGGCGCCTACATCCTCGACAACGTCGACGCCCCCGGCTTCTCCCTGCCCGAACTGCACCGCATGAGCCAGCTGGTGATGGGCCAGCGCGGCAAGCTGCGCAAACTCGAAGAAGCGCTGCTGGATGAACTGTTTGCCAAGCAACTGATGGCGCTGCGGCTTGCGGTCCTGCTCTGCCATGCGCGGCAGATGCCGGAGTACCAGTCGGTCAAGCTCAGCTACAAGCCTCGGGCCTTTAAGCTCTCCACCAACCCCGGCTGGGCCAAGCGTTACCCGCAATCCGCCTGGCTGCTCGGCGAGGAAGTGGTCGCCTGGCAGAAGTCGGCCTGGAAGTTCACCGCGGACATCCGTTGACAAGGCGCCCACCGCCGCACTGTCACATGAACGTCACAATTCTGCGATAGACGGGAAACGGTATATACGGTTTATACTCCGGCCCCTTTTCAATACCCCCGGAGCGTATTCATGGCCAGTCAAAGCAGCAAAACCAGCCCCAAGAAGCCCAAGCTGGTGCGCGACAGTTTCACCATTCCCAAGACCGAATTCGCCGCCATCGACAAGCTCAAGAGCCGCGCGGTTGCCCTGGGTACCAGCGTGAAAAAGAGCGAGCTGCTGCGAGCGGGACTGATGGCGCTCCAGAGCCTGAACGATGCCGCCTACAAGGCCGCGCTGGCCGCTGTGCCTACGCTCAAGACGGGCCGTCCCACGGTGAGCACCAAGGCGCCGAAGGCTGTCGCCAAACCCGCAACGCCTGCTGCGGCAAAGCCACCGGTGCAGCCTGCTGCACCGGTGGCGGCCAAGCCGGCCACCAAAGCCGCTGCCAGGCCTGCGGCCAGAAAGCCTGCCGCAAAGACTGCCAGCCAACCCGGCGTGAAGGCCGCAGCAAAACCGGCTGTGAAGGCCGCCGCCAAGCGTCCTGCCACCCGTCGCACCATGCCCGCGAGGAAATCGGCCTGATCGGATGTGCGCCTCCCTGGCGCACGGGCTCAGATCAGTTCGGGTGTCTGTACCGTGACCACCACGGTCTGGCCCGAGCCATCGCGCTCGCGGTGGCGCAGCCACCAGACGGCGCCCTTCTTCACAGAGCAATCTTCCTCGGTGAGCCCCAGCAGGCGGGCCACCACGCGGCCGAGCGTGGGCTGGTGGCCCACCACCACCACGGGGGATTTGCCGTTGGGCCACTGCACCAGTTCCAGCAAAGCCAAAGGGTCGCCTTCAGGCGACAACTCATCGCGCAGCTTGAACTTGCGGCCCAGCGCCAGCACGGTCTGTTCGCAGCGCACCGCCGGGCTGGCCCAGATGCGCGCACCTTCCGGCAACTGCCGGTCCAGCCAGGCCGCCATGCGAGAGGCCTGCTTTTCGCCCCGGGTGGTCAGGCGCCGTGCCAGATCCAGCGCGTCGCCCGGTTTCCCGGTCAGCGGCTCGGGGTGTTCATGCGCCTCGGCATGGCGCCAGAGAATCAGGTCCATGGTGCGGCTTTCCATGATCTCAACCCCTGCTGCCATAGAGTGCCATCAGGCTGGCCTGTGCGGAATGAAGCGTTGCGCGCCCTTTTCCTGAACCACTGGCGCCAGCCGGCACGTAGGTGCCATCGGGCCGCAGCAGCCACGCGTCCTTGGTGTCATGCAGATAGGCTTGCAGGCATTCATCGATGATGCGGTTGCGCAGAGCGTGGTCGGTCACGGGCCATGCCAGTTCGATCCGCCGCAACATGTTCCGGTTCATCCAGTCTGCGCTGGAAAGCCACAGTTCGTCCGTCTCGCCAATGCGGAAGTAGGACACCCGTGAATGCTCCAGCAGGCGCCCGATCACCGAGCGGACCCGAACGTTGTCGGTGAAGCCTGGCACCTGGGCCGGCAGAATGCAGGCCCCCCGCACCACCAGATCGATCTTCACACCATGCTGCGACGCGACGGCGAGGGCGCGTGCCAGAGGTTCGTCGGTCAAGGCGTTCATCTTCAGCACAATGCGCGCGTCCTGCCCGGCCTTCGCTGCGGCGCCGGCCGCCTCCACCTTGTCGAGCATGGCCTTGTGCAGATGAAACGGTGCGATCAAGGCCTTGTTGAGCCTGGGCAGACGGTTCTGGCTGGCCAGATGCAGGAATATCTGTTCCAGGTCGGCGGTGAGCGCGTCATCGGCGGTGAGGTAGCTCAGATCGGTGTAAAGCCGCGCGGTGGCTGGGTTGTAGTTGCCGGTGGACAGGTGGGCATAGCGGCGCAGGCCGTTCGCCTCCCGCCGCGTCACCAGCAGCATCTTGGCGTGGGTCTTCAGCCCCACCACGCCATACACCACCTGCGCCCCCACCGACTCCAGGCGCTCTGCGTAGTTGATGTTGGCTTCCTCGTCGAAGCGGGCCTTGAGCTCCACCACGGCGGTGACTTCCTTGCCACGTCGCACCGCTTCACGCAGCAGATTCATCAGTTCAGACTTCGCGCCGGTGCGGTAGATGGTCTGCTTGATGGCAAGCACATCCGGGTCTTCCACCGCCTCGCGCAGGAAGCCCAGCACGGCATCGAAGCTCTCGTACGGCTGGTGGATGAGCACATCGCCCTGGCGCAACCGCTCGAAGTAGGACTGCCCCGGCGTGAGCTGCGCCGGCCAGCCGGCGTTGTAGGTCTCGAAGCGCAATGCCGGTGCGTCCACCTGGTCGATCAACTGGTTCAGGCGCACCAGGTTGACAGGACCGGGCACGCGGTAGAGCGCCCGTTCGGGCAAGGCAAACTGCTCCAGCAGGAAATTGGAGAGGTGAAGCGAACAGCCGGCCGACACCTCCAGGCGCAACGCCTGGCCATAGTGGCGCTGCTGCAGCCCCTTGCGCAACGCGGTGCGCAGATTCTTCACCTCCTCCTCGTCCACGGCGAGATCGGAATGCCGCGTGACGCGGAACTGCGAGAACTCGGTCACCTGCCGGCCAGGAAACAGGTCGTTCAGGTGCGAACGGATGAGGCTGGAGATGGAGACAAAGTGCGTCTGCCGGGATCCCTTGACCGGTGGCATGCGAAAGAAACGCGGCAGGATGCGCGGCACCTTCACGATGGCGATCTCGTTCTCGCGGCCGAAGGCGTCCTTGCCGGTCAGGCGCACGATGAAGTTGAGCGACTTGTTGGCTACCTGCGGAAACGGGTGCGCCGGGTCCAGCCCCACCGGCATCAACAGCGGCTGCACTTCCTTGATGAAGAACTCCTTCACCCAGCGCCGCTGGCGCGCATTGCGCTCACCGTGCGAGATCAGCTTGATGCCCTTCTTTTCCAGCAGCGGCAGCAGCTCATCGTTGTAGATGGCGTACTGCTGCGCCACCACCGCGTGCACCTTGTCCGACAGTTGCTCGTAGGACGAACTGGTGTACGGCCCCCGCTGTTCATTGGCCCGCGCGGCCGTGAGGTGCGGCGCGACCCGGACTTCGAAGAATTCGTCCAGGTTGCTGGAGACGATGCTCAGGTACCGCAGGCGCTCGAGCAAAGGCACATCGGGCCGGCGTGCCCAGTCCATGACACGCTCGTTGAACGCGAGGATGCTGTGGTCGCGATCGAGGAAAGATTGCTTCTGTTGCAGTGGGTTGCCGATCATGGATACCGCAGGAGTCGAGGAGGCCGCCCGTTGCCTGCCGTTCCCGGCCGGTGTCTCCTGGCGGACCATGGTGCCGATTATTCAACGATTGGGCGCGGTTTGTGCGGCGGTTTGACGCCCCCCGCTCCACCCAGGGCCCACGGGCCCGGCCGCTGGCGGCGCGGGCGGGACAACACGCTGAGGTACGACACGAACAGGGTCGCTGCGCGGCCCCAGCCGAACTGCAGCGCCCGATCACGTGCCTCATGGCGCTTGACCTTGAGCGCATCCATCCACGCTTCGCGCAGATCTTCGCGCAAGGCGCCCGCGCCACTGTCGCCAATCACCTCCAGCGGGCCGTCCACCGGGTAGGCGGCCACAGGCACGCCGCACGCCATGGCCTCGAGCATGACCAGTCCGAATGTCTCACTGCGACTGGGAAAGACGAACACATCGGCCGATGCGTAGACCTGCGCCAGTTCATGGCGAGGCAGCACACCCAGCCAGTGCACATTGGGGTAACGCTGGCGCAGCGCCGATGCCAGCGGCCCCACGCCACACACCATCTTGCTGCCAGGCACATCCATGCGCAGGAAGGCATCGATGTTCTTCTCGTAGGAAATGCGCCCCACGAACAGGCTGACCGGGTGCGCCAGCGGCCCCAGAAGCGGGTAGCCTGTGGGCGGGTCCGCGAGGGAGAACAGGCGCGTGTCCACGCCGTGCGTCCAGGCGCGCAGGTTGCGGAATCCGCGCTCCTTGAGCATGTTCAACACGCCCTGCGTGGGCACCATCACCCCGTTGCTGGGGCGGTGGAACCAGCGGAACAGTGCATAGCCCCACGACACGGGAATGCCCAGCGCGGCGTGCAGGATCTCGGGGAATTTGGTGTGGAACGCAGTGGTGAATGCGAGCTTGCGCCGCAGGCAGTGGCGGCGTGCGGCCCAGCCCAGTGGGCCTTCCGTGGCGATGTGGATCGCGTCGGCCTCGGCCGCATCCATCAAATCGCGCAGACGCCGCCCCGGAAACAGCGCGATATCGATGCCCGCATAACCCGGACACGGCCGGGTGCGGAACTGCCCCGGCTGGATGACCACCACCTCGTGGTCGCTGGCCTGCAACTGGCGCACCAGTTCCACCAGGGTGGTCACCACGCCATTGACCTGAGGCTGCCAGGCATCGGTCACGATCAGTATCTTCATTCTTGTCTCCCCGGGTCCGGCCACCTCAGGAGGGCAGGACTTCGGCTTGCGGTTCGAGCGACCGCTCCATCTGCCCCGCCACGCCGCCCCAGTGCACGAGCTCGAGCCGGCCGTCCATGTGCTCCACGAGCGCCGTGAGGCTTTCGACCCAGTCGCCATCATTGCAGTACAGCGTGCCATCGATCTGGCGCATTTCCGCGCGATGGATGTGCCCGCAGACCACGCCCTGGTACCCGCGAGAGCGCGCCTCGGCGGCCACGGCCCGCTCGAAATCGGTCACATAGTTCAGCGCACTCTTGACCTTGTGCTTGAGGTACTGCGAGAGGGACCAGTACGGCAACCCCATGCGCGCACGCAGGGAATTGAGATGGCGGTTCAACCGCAGGGTGAACTCGTAGGCGTTGTCGCCCAGGTAGGCCAGCCATTTGGCGCACTGGATCACGCCGTCGAAATGATCGCCGTGCACGACCCACAACCGGCGGCCGTCGGCCGTGGTGTGCACGGCCTCGTTGGCGACCTCGATGCCCCCGAAATTGTGGCCGTCGAACTGGCGGGCGAACTCGTCATGGTTGCCGGGCACGAACACCACCCGGCAGCCCTTGCGCGAACGGCGCAGCAGCTTCTGCACCACGTCGTTGTGCGCCTGCGGCCAGAACCATTTGCGGCGCAGTTGCCAGCCATCGATGATGTCGCCAACGAGGTAAAGGGTCTGACTGGGGTGGTGCTTCAGGAAATCCAGCAGGGGGCGGGCCTGGCAACCGGCCGTGCCCAGGTGCAGGTCGGAAATGAAAACGGCCCGATAACGGGCCCGCTCAGCAGGTTCGTGGGCATCGTCCTCCGCACCAGGACCGCAGGCCCGGACGCCGCCGGCGTCCGGCAGACCGGACTTCACCGCCCAGCCACCGAGGACGTCGAGCGCCGCGCGCATCAGGCCCCCAGGAAGTGTTTGCGGTACCGCGGCGGCAGATCCGCGATGCGCATGAGCATGGGCAGATCGGCGGCGTTGAAGTCCGGATCCCAGGCTGGCGGGCCCAGCACCTTGGCGCCGAGCCGCAGGTAGCCCTTGATCAGTGCTGGCGGCTCGACGTCGAGCGTGTCGTCGAGCCGATCGATCGGCAACGGCAGGCGCGGTCGCACATGGCAGTCGATCGGGGCCAGATTCTTTTCCTTCACCTGGCGCCAGATGCTCGCGGCAGCGTGGCCACCGCCCACCCGGCCATGCGGGCCGTCGTGCTGCATCGGAATGCTGGCGCAACCGATCATGGTGTCGAGCTGGTTGCGGACCATGAACTCGGCCAGGGCGCCCCACAGCGCCATGATCACGCCACCGTGGCGGTGATCGGCATGCACGCAGCTGCGACCCAGCTCGACCATGCGCTCACGCACACCGCGCAGTCGGGTCAGGTCGAACTCGGTGTCGCTGTAGGTGCTGCCCACGCGCCTGGCCTGTGCCGGTGTGAGCACGCGGTAGGTGCCAATGACACGCTGGCTGGTGGCATCGCGCACCAGAAGGTGCTCGCAGAAGTCGTCGAACAGGTCCACGTCGTGGCCAGGCACCTGCTGCGGCAGGCGTGCGCCCATTTCGGTGGCGAACACATCGAATCTCAGCCGTTGCGCCTCACGAACCTCATCCAGATGCCGCGCCCACGAGACAGCGATGCCTCCATTGGCGGGCTGCGCCTCTGGCGTGAAAATCGGTCGCGGATGAAGTGACCCCCGTGGCAACGAGACCGGCGAAAGGTCCAGCGTGGGAGTGGGCAGTTCTTTCATGGCGGGCTCCTGGAACAGTGCACCCGGCACGGGCGCGGAGTTGAGTGAAGCTGTGGTCATGAACAGGCAGTGTGCGAACTGCAGGTGTCCTGTGGATGGCAATCCCGTGAAGTTTTGGTGACAAAAACCGCCTTCTGAAGGGCCTGCCAGAATACGAAGCTGTGACACCCAGCCCAGCCCCCCTCCGCGCCCAGTTGCGCTGCCACCCCGCCACGCCAGCCGGCGTGCCCTTGTCCCTCTCGGTGGAGATCCGGTCGCAGGCAGACGCGCTGCGCTTGCGCTACACGCTGCGTGGAGACACGGCAGCCCTGCGCATCCCCAGGCCGGCGGCGCCTGTGCCCACGGATGGGCTGTGGAAGCACACCTGCTTTGAGGTTTTCGTGGCCGCCCAGGGCGAAGCCGCCTACCGCGAGTTCAACTTCTCACCGTCGAGCGAGTGGGCCGCCTACCGCTTCTCATCCGCACGCGAGCGCGACACCGCATCGGAAGAGCGGGAGCGTGTGCTGCTGGCGCCCTTGCTGGCACACACCACACCTCGCACCTTCACCCTCACCGTTCGCGTGCCAGCGACCGCCTTGCCGCGAAGCCCCGCCATGCTCGCCCTCGGACTCAGTGCCGTGATCGAAGAAAAAGATGGCCGCCTGAGCTACTGGGCCTTGCACCATCCATACGACCAACCCGACTTCCACCACAGCGACGGCCGCACGCTGCGCCTGGCCGCACCCCTCACCTGACACCCCATGCAATTCGGTATTGAACGCTTCCTGCAGGACGCGGCACTGCGCAAGCCCCTGAATGGCCGGCGCGTGGCCCTGTTGGCCCACCCGGCTTCGGTCACGCGCGAACTGATCCATTCCATGGACGCCCTGGCTGCCCTGCCCGACCTGCGCCTGACCGCCGCTTTCGGCCCTCAACACGGCCTGCGCGGTGACAAGCAGGACAACATGGTCGAGTCGCCCGACTTCAACGACCCCAGGCTGGGCATCCCCGTGTTCAGCCTCTATGGCACGGTCCGCCGCCCGACCGACGCCATGATGGACAGCTTCGATGTGCTGCTGGTCGATCTGCAGGACCTGGGCTGTCGCATCTATACCTTCATCACCACCCTGCGCTATGTGCTCGAGGCGGCCGCACGGCACGGCAAGGCGGTCTGGGTGCTGGACCGCCCCAACCCGGCGGGGCGTCCCGTCGAAGGCCTCACCTTGCGCGAAGGCTGGGAAAGTTTCGTGGGTGCGGGGCCCATGCCCATGCGCCACGGCATGACCATGGGCGAACTGGGCCACTGGTTCATCGACACCCTCGGCCTGCAACTCGAGTACCGCGTGATCGCCATGGAAGGTTGGCAACCGGACGCTGCACCCGGTTTTGGCTGGCCGGAAGGCCGCACGTGGGTGAACCCGAGCCCGAACGCGGCCAACCTCTCCATGGCGCGCGCCTATGCAGGAACCGTGATGCTCGAAGGCACCACCCTCAGCGAGGGGCGCGGCACGACGCGGCCACTCGAACTGTTCGGCGCGCCTGGCATCGACACCCGGCGCCTCATCGCCGACATGCGCCAACTCGCCCCGAAATGGTTGCAAGGTTGTGTGCTGCGCGAGTGCTTTTTCGAGCCCACCTTCCACAAACATGTGGGGCAGCTCTGTGCCGGGGTGCAGATCCACGTGGAAGACCCGACGCACTATGGCCACGCCGCCTTCAAGCCCTGGCGGCTGCAGGCCCTGGCGTTCCGGGCACTGCGGCTGCAGGCGCCCGACTACCCCCTGTGGCGGGACTTCGCCTACGAGTACGAACACAACCGGCTCGCCATCGACCTCATCAACGGCGGACCGCTCCTGCGCGAATGGGTGGACGACGTCTCGGCCGCGCCCGATGTGCTGGAGGCTGCCTCGGCGGCCGACGAGGCCGCCTGGGCGGAAGCGAGACGACCCTTTCTGCTCTACTGAGCCTTCAAAGCCACTTCTGCAGGAAGCGGGCGGTGCCCATGGCCGGGTCGAGCTGGTAGCCGGCAAAACCCATGCGCTCGTAAAGCCGCATGGCCGGCTGGTTGCCGGAGAGCACCTCCAGTGTGAGCTTGACCGCGCCACGCTCGCGGGCGATGGACTCGGCCTCGGCCAGCATCTGCTCAGCAATGCCACGGCCACGGTGACTGGCAAGCACCGCCACGTCATGCACGTTCACCAGTGGGCGGCACGCAAAAGTGGAAAAGCCCTCGATGCAGTTCACCAGGCCCACCGCCTGATCGCCGTCGAAAGCCAGCACGCTGTACGCCTGGGGACGCGCCGCGAGGCTGGCCACGAGGTTCTCTCTGGCAAAAGCCGACAGCGCTTCACCACCGCCCGCGGGATCGCGTGCGTAGGCGTCGAGCAGCATGACCATCGCCGCGGCATGGCGCGGGTCGGCATAGTTCGCCCGCCCTACGGTAACCGCACCCGCCATCAGGCCACCATCTGGGCCTGCACGGCGGCTGCCAGGCGCTCAGCACACGCCCGGGATTGCTGGGCGTCGCGCGCCTCCACCATCACACGCAGCAAGGGCTCCGTGCCGCTGGCGCGGATCAGCACCCGGCCGGCATCGCCCAGTTCGGCCTCGACCGCCCGCGTTTCATCTGCCAGCAAGGTGTTGGCCTTCCAGTCCTGCCCTGGTTGCAGGCGCACATTGATCAGCGTCTGCGGGAACAGGGTGACGTCGGCCAGCAACTGAGCCATGGTCTTGCCACTGTCGATGCAGGCATGCAACACCTGCAGCGCCGACACCAGCCCGTCGCCCGTGGTGTGACGGTCCAGAACCAGCAGATGGCCAGAACCCTCGCCACCGAGCTTCCAGCCGTGGCGCTCCAGTTCTTCGAGCACATAACGGTCACCCACCTTCGCGCGCACAAACTTCACACCCCGGGCCTTGAGCGCGACTTCGACCGCCATGTTCGTCATGAGCGTTCCCACGACTCCTGGCACCGGTTCGTCGCGCGCGACGCGGTCGGCCACGATGAGATAGAGCAACTCGTCACCGTTGTACAGCCGCCCCTGGGCGTCGACCATCTGCAGGCGGTCGGCATCGCCATCCAGGGCAATGCCGTAGTGAGCACCCTGCGCCTTCACCATGTCGAGCAAGGCCTGCGGATGCGTGGCGCCCACGTTGTGATTGATGTTCAGGCCATCGGGCGAGCAACCGATCTTGATGACCTCGGCCCCCAGCTCGTGGAACACGGCGGGTGCGATGTGGTACGCCGCCCCGTTGGCGCCGTCGACCACGATCTTCAGTCCCTTCAGCGAGAGAAGGTGGGTGCAACTGCTCTTGCAGAACTCGATGTAACGCCCGGCTGCGTCATCAAGCCGGCGCGACTTGCCCAGCAGGGCCGATTCGACCCACACCGGCGGCTCTTCCAGTGCCGCCTCGACGGCAAGTTCCCACTCGTCTGGCAGTTTCGCGCCCAGGGCGCTGAAGAATTTGATGCCGTTGTCCGCAAACGGGTTGTGGCTCGCGGAGATGACTACGCCCAGGCTGGCACGTTGCGCCCGTGTGAGATAAGCCACCGCAGGTGTCGGCACGGGGCCCAACAGCACCACATCGACACCTGCGGAATTGAAACCGGACTCGAGGGCCGACTCCAGCATGTAGCCTGAGATGCGGGTGTCCTTGCCGATCAGCACGGTGGGATGCGCCTCGGTGCGCCGCAGGACGCGGCCCACGGCGTGCGCCAGGCGCAACACGAAATCCGGCGTGATCGGGGCCTGGCCCACGGTGCCCCGAATGCCATCGGTGCCAAAGTACTTGCGCGCCATTGTCTTTTCCTCTCTTGTTATGTGCCTTGTTCGGCCTCCCGCATTATCGCGGGCGGCCCGTCCCTCAACCGGCTTGCAGGGCCTGCCAGACCTTCAGCGCATCCACGGTATCGCGCACGTCGTGCACACGCACCACGCGCGCGCCCCGCTCCACCGCCAACAGGGCTGCGGCCACACTGGCCGCCGCACGGTCGGCGGGCTTGTCGTGCCCCGTCACCACGCCCAGCGTGGATTTGCGCGACCACCCGGCCAGCAAGCCGAAACCCAGGCCCAGCAACTCGGCCTGGCGAGCCAGCAAGCTCAGGTTCTGAGGCACGGTCTTGCCAAAGCCAACGCCGGGATCCAGCACGATGCGTTCGGGGACCACGCCCCGGCTGGTGAGAGCGCTCGCGCGCTCCGCCAGGAACGCCCCTACAGTCGGCAGCACGTCGCCGTCCATGGGAGCCACCTGCATCGTCTGGGGATCCCGATGCATGTGCATCAGGCACACCCCGCAGCGCGGATGACCCGCCACCGTCTGCAGTGCGCCGTCTCGCCGCAAGGCCCAGATGTCATTGACGATGTCGGCCCCCGCGTCGAGCACTGCCTGCATCACCTCGGGCTTGTACGTGTCCACCGACAGCGGCACCTGCAGCGAGATGGCAGCCTGCACCACGGGCATCACGCGCGCCAGTTCTTCCTCCAGCGGCACGGCAGGGCTGCCGGGTCGGGTCGACTCGCCACCAATGTCCAGGATGTCGGCACCTTCCCTCAACAGCAACTCGCAATGCCGCAAGGCCGCAGCCGTGTCGGCGTGCAGGCCCCCATCGGAAAACGAATCCGGCGTGACGTTGACGATGCCCATGACACGCGGGCGTGACAGGTCGATATCGAAACGGGTGGTCTGCCAATGCATGGGACGAGAAACGGTGGAAACGACAACGGGGCCGAAGCCCCGTGTGCATGGAGTGCCTTGCCGAGTCAGGCAGCCGAAGGTGTCGGATCGGTGCTCACCGCAGGCGTTCCACCGCCGCCACCACCGCCCACGGGCGGGTTGCGCGGCGTCCAGTCCTTGGGTGGTCGTGGCGGCTTGCCCGCCATGATGTCGTCGATCTGGTCGGCATCGATGGTTTCCCACTCCATCAGCGCCGTGGCCATGGCGTGCATCTTGTCGCTGTGCAGCTCGATCAGATCGCGGGCCAGCTTGTACTGGGCATCGATGATACGGCGCACCTCGGCGTCCACTTTCTGCATCGTGGACTCGCTCATGTTGGTGGTCTTGGTCACCGAACGACCCAGGAACACCTCACCCTCGTTCTCGGCGTAGACCATCGGCCCGAGCGCGTCGGTCATGCCGTAGCGCATCACCATGTCGCGGGCGATGGTGGTCGCACGCTCGAAGTCATTCGAGGCACCGGTGGTCATCTGGTTCATGAACACCTCTTCAGCGATGCGTCCACCGAACAGCATGCTGATCTGGTTCAGCATGTAGTCCTTGTCATAGCTGTAACGATCCTGCGACGGCAGGCTCATGGTCACGCCCAGGGCACGACCGCGAGGGATGATGGTGACCTTGTGCACCGGGTCGCACTTGGGCAGCAGCTTGCCGATGAGTGCGTGGCCAGACTCGTGGTAGGCCGTGTTGCGGCGCTCTTCCTCGGGCATGACCATGCTCTTGCGCTCCGGCCCCATGAAGATCTTGTCCTTGGCCTTCTCGAAGTCCTGCATCTCCACTACACGGGCGTTGCGGCGGGCGGCCATCAGGGCGGCCTCGTTGCATAGGTTGGCCAGGTCGGCGCCACTCATGCCCGGCGTACCGCGTGCGATCACGCTGGCATTCACGTCCGTACCCAGCGGCACCTTGCGCATGTGCACATTCAGGATCTGCTCGCGGCCACGGATATCGGGCAGCGTCACGTAGACCTGACGGTCGAAACGGCCTGGGCGCAGCAACGCGGCATCCAGGATGTCAGGGCGGTTGGTGGCCGCGACCACGATCACACCCAGGTTGGTCTCGAAACCATCCATCTCGACCAGCATCTGGTTGAGGGTCTGCTCGCGTTCGTCGTTGCCGCCACCCAGGCCCGCGCCACGCTGGCGGCCCACGGCGTCGATTTCATCGATGAAGATGATGCAGGGTGCGTTCTTCTTGGCGTTCTCGAACATGTCGCGCACGCGGGCCGCGCCAACGCCGACGAACATTTCCACGAAGTCGGAACCGGAAATGCTGAAGAAAGGCACCTTGGCTTCGCCGGCAATACCCTTGGCCAGCAAGGTCTTGCCGGTGCCAGGAGGACCGACCAGCAGCAGGCCACGGGGAATGCGCCCACCCAGTTTCTGGAACTTGGCGGGATCCTTCAGAAAGTCAACAACCTCCTTGACCTCTTCCTTGGCCTCGTCGCATCCGGCGACGTCGGCGAAGGTCACGGTGTTGTTGTTCTCGTCGAGCATGCGAGCCTTGCTCTTGCCGAAGCTGAAGGCACCACCCTTGCCACCCCCCTGCATCTGCCGCATGAAGTAGATCCAGACCCCGATCAGCAACAGCATGGGGCCCCAGCTGACCAGCAAGGTCATGAGCAGCGAGCTTTCCTCGCGCGGACGCACGTCGAACTTGACGTTGTTGTTGATCAGGTCGCCAACCAGGCCACGGTCCAGGTAGGTGGCTGTGGTGCGCACGCGACGATCATCCTGAGTGACGGCCACGATTTCGGTGCCCCCCTGGCCCTCCTGGATGGTGGCGCTCTTGATCTGATGGGTTCTCACCGCATCAAGAAACTCCGAATACCCCATGTAGCCCGAGCCGGCTGTCGAGCGGCTGTCGAACTGCTTGAAAACGGTGAAAAGCACCATGGCGATAACCATCCACACGGCGATTTTCGAGAACCACTGGTTGTTCAAGTGCAGCTCCTGGAGACGATAGTGACTGACAAGCTCATATGTTTCCCATTCTAGGACTTTCAAGCCCGCATGCCTTTGAGGCATGACAGGGCAATGTCAATCGAAGGGTTGGGATTTCCCTATGACCGTGGCGAATTTCGCCTTCAAACGGCTTTTTTCAGACCCAGCCCCACCAAGAAGGTTTCCGAGGATTTGTCACGAGATGCCTTGGGCTTAACCGGTTTGACGGTGCGGAAGGTCCGCCGGAACAGCGCCACCATGGGGTCGTAGGCGCCCCCGTGGAACAGCTTGACGACCAGCGCACCGTCGGGTTTGAGGTGATGAACGGCAAAATCCACCGCCAGTTCGATCAGGTCGGTGATGCGCGCGGCATCGGTGGCACCGATGCCCGACAGGTTGGGCGCCATGTCGGACACCACCAGGTCGACCTGTTGCACGCCCTTGTCCACCAAGGCCTGCTCGAGCTCGGCAAGCACCCCGGCCTCGCGGAAATCGCCCTGGATGAAGTGCACACCTTCGACGGTCTCCATGGGCAGCAGATCGAGGGCGATGATGGTGCCGCGCAACTCGCCTGCTGCCGCCCCGTTCGGGCTGAGGCGCCGGCGCAGGTACTGGCTCCAGGCGCCGGGCGTAGAGCCCAGGTCGACCACGACCTGGCCCGGATGCACCAGACCCAGCAGTTCGTCGATTTCCTGAAGCTTGTAGGCAGCACGCGCGCGGTAGCCATCCTTCTGCGCCAGGCGCACGTACGGATCGTTGACGTGCTGGTTGAGCCAGGCCTTGTTGACCTTCTTGCTCTGGGTTTTGACTTTCATGCCCATGGAGAACGCCTGGGGTCTGTGTAAACGATAATTGTCCCATGCCCCAGATCACACTCACCCCTGCCCAGCGCAAAGTCCATCGAGCCGAGGCCCACCACCTCGACCCTGTCGTCCACATCGGCGGAGATGGCCTGAGCGCCTCGGTGAAAAAGGAAGCCGACGCCGCGCTCAAGGCCCATGGCCTGATCAAGATCCGGGTTCTCAACGACGACCGCGTGGCGCGAGAGGCCATGTTGCAGACACTGGCCGACGAGCTGAACGCCGCGCCGATCCAGCACATCGGGAAACTGCTTGTGCTCTGGCGCCCGATTCCTGAAAAGGAAAAAGTGACCGACGAAGACCGCAAGCCCGGCCCGCGCGACGTCAAGGTGCTGAAGTTCAGCAAGCGTGGAGGACAGCGTCCCGAGGTCAAGGTCGTGCGGGTACTGGGCAACCAGCGCCTGACCCCTGGCGGCCAGATCAAGCGCGCCAAGGTCATGAAAAAGAGCGTGAAGAAGAGCGCACAGTCGCAATAGGCGCGGGCCATCCGTCCTCTTTGTGGCGTGCACCGTCTTGAACTTCACTCACAACGACACATCTGAGAACGCATGAGCGATCGAACCGCCCCGTCCACCCTGAATCCCCTGCTCGACTTCGGTGACCTGCCGCTGTTCGATGCCATCACGCCGGCGGCGGTGGGCCCGGCGATCGACAGCCTTTTGCACGATGCCAGCCAGGCGCTCGAAACGGTCACATCGGCCGATTTTCCCAACGACTGGTCCCGCATCTCGCTGACGCTGGACGTCCCCGCCGAACGCCTGTCCCGGGCCTGGGGAGCCGTGAGTCACCTCAACAGCGTGGCCGATACCCCCGAGTTGCGCGCCGCCTACAACGAGGCCTTGCCCAAGGTCACCGAGTTCTGGACGCGGCTTGGCGCCGATGAACGCCTGTATGCAAAGTACAAGGCGATGGACCCCACCACCCTCAACGCCGAGCAGGCCCGCGCGCACCACAATGCGATGCGGGGCTTTGTGCTGGGCGGCGCAGCGCTGCAAGGTGAAGCCAAGACGCGTTTCGCATGGCTGCAGGAGCGGCAGGCGGAACTGGGCCAGAAATTCAGTGAGAACGCGCTGGACGCCACGGACGCCTTCTCCCTGTACGCCACGACCGACGAAATGGCCGGCGTGCCTGATGACGTGCTCCAGGCCACCGCGGCCGCCGCCAGCGCCGCAGGCAAGACCGGGCACAAGCTCACGTTGAAGATGCCCTGCTACCTGCCTGTGATGCAGTTTGCACACAGCAGCGCACTTCGGGAAAAGCTTTACCGGGCCTATGCCACCCGCGCGAGCGATCAGGCGCCCGCCGATGCCCGGAAGTTCGACAACACCGCCATCATGAGCGAGCTGCTCGCCCTCCGGCATGAAGAGGCCCGCCTGCTGGGGTATCGGCACTATGCCGACGTTTCGCTCGTGCCCAAGATGGCGGAATCGCCGGAACAGGTCATCGCCTTTCTCCGCGATCTGGCGACCAAGGCACGCCCCTACGCCGAGAAAGACCTCGCCGATCTGCGTGAATTCGCGGCTGGCGAGCTGGGCCTGGACGACCCGCAGGCCTGGGACTGGCCGTACATCGGCGAGGAGCTGAAGGAGGCGCGTTACGCCTTCAGCGAGCAGGAAGTCAAACCCTATTTCACGGCTCCCAAGGTCTTGGCGGGGCTGTTCCAGATCGTCGAAACCCTCTTCGAGGTTGCGATCCGCCGCGACCAGGCTCCCGTGTGGAACCCCGGCGTCGAGTTCTACCGGATCGAACGAAAGGGCAGTCAAGGCACGGAGCTCGTGGGCCAGTTCTATCTGGACCCGGCGGCCCGCACCGGCAAGCGCGGTGGCGCCTGGATGGACGACGTGCGGGCGCGCTGGCTGCGACCGGACACCCACCAGCTGCAAACCCCGGTGGCGCATCTGGTGTGCAACTTCGCCGAAGGCGTGAACGGCAAACCGGCCCTGCTCACACACGACGACGTGATCACCCTCTTCCACGAGTTCGGCCACGGCCTGCACCACATGCTCACTCAGGTGAACGAGCGGGACGTGTCCGGCATCAGCGGTGTGGAATGGGATGCGGTCGAGTTGCCCAGCCAGTTCATGGAGAACTTCTGCTGGGAGTGGGATGTGCTCAAGCACATGACGGCCCATGTGGACACGGGTGAACCGCTGCCCCGTGCCCTGTTCGACAAGATGCTGGCCGCCAAGAATTACCAGAGCGGTCTGCAGACCCTGCGCCAGGTCGAGTTCTCGCTGTTCGACATGCTGCTGCACAGCCAGTCCGAACCGCCCATCGATGGCGGGGCCATCCTCGTGCTGCAGCAACAGGTGCGCGACGAGGTGGCGGTGCTTCAGCCCCCCGCCTACAGCCGCACGCCACACACCTTCAGCCACATCTTTGCGGGCGGCTACTCGGCCGGCTACTACAGCTACAAGTGGGCGGAAGTGCTGTCGGCCGACGCCTACGCCGCCTTCGAGGAGGCTGCGCTGCAAAACGGCCACAGTACGCTGGACGTCGCCACCGGGCGCCGCTATCGTCAGGCGATCCTCGAAGCGGGCGGCAGCCGCCCTGCGATGGAGTCTTTCAAAGCCTTCCGGGGCCGCGAACCCAGCATTGACGCCTTGCTGCGCCACCAGGGCATGGCTTGATTTTCCCGGTGGCGTGTCGATAGGATCCGTATGAACGTCAGATCCCCCGTATTCCGGCTCTCGGCACTGACGCTGCTGGCCAGCGTGCTGCTCCCCCCCGCGGCCGCACAGGGCGTCTACCGCATCGTCGGACCGGATGGCAAGGTGACATTTTCCGACCAGCCGCCGCCAGCCACCACGCCAGCGCGCCCATCCGGCAGTGTGACAGCCAGCGCATCAAGTGGCGCGGGAAGCCAGCTGCCCTTCGAGTTGCGCCAGGTCAGCAGCCGCTTCCCGGTCACCCTGTACACCGGCCGCGAGTGCGCGCCTTGCAACAGCGGCCGCAATCTGCTCAACGCGCGCGGGATTCCTTACAGTGAGAGGACGGTGGATACCTTCCAGGATGGCGAAGCTCTCAAACGCCTCAGCGGCGAAACCAGCCTGCCATTCCTGACCATCGGCAACCAGCGCATCAAGGGTTACTCGGACAGCGAGTGGACCCAGTTCCTGGATGCAGCGGGTTACCCCAGGCAGTCGGCCCTTCCCAGCAACTACCGCCGGCCGGCGGCCACACCGCTCGTGGCCGTGCAGGCCGATCCCGCGACGGCCCAGCCGTCATCCGCTGGAACATCCGGCGGCTCGCGAGCGGCGCCAGCCGAAGTGCCCGTCGCGCCTCCTCCGCAGAACCCGGCAGGCATCCGCTTCTGAGCCGCACCGGCCAACCCGGGTCGGTGCAGGCGCTCAGAACGTCAACGTCTTCACACCGTCGGACGTTCCCAACAGGCACACGTTGGCCTTCTGGTGGGCAAACACACCCACTGTCACGACGCCGGGCCATTGATTGACCTGGCTTTCGAAGGCCAGCGGATCGGCCATCTGAAGGCCCGTCACATCCAGGATGTGCTGCCCGTTGTCGGTGACCAGCGGCGTACCATCCTTCAGTCGGACTTGCGCCGTGGCGCCCATTCCCGCGAACTGGCGCACCACGCGCGCCGTGGCCATCGGAATCACCTCCACAGGTAGAGGGAACTTGCCCAGCACCTTGACCAGCTTGGATTCGTCTGCGATGCACACGAACCGCCGCGACTGGGCGGCCACGATCTTCTCTCTCGTGAGTGCCGCACCGCCACCCTTGACCATGTAACCGAGGGCGTCGATCTCGTCGGCCCCGTCAATGTAGACCGACAGCTCCCCGACGGCGTTGGCTTCAAAAACAGGAATGCCCAAGGCCTTCAGGCGCGCGGTGGACGCCTCAGAGCTCGACACAGCCCCCGGGATCTGGTCCTTGATGCCGGCCAGCGCGTCGATGAACTTGTTGACCGTCGAGCCGGTTCCGACGCCGACGATGTCGCCCGGTGTCACGTATTGCAGGGCAGCCTGGCCGACCAGGGCTTTGAGTTCGTCTTGGGTCATTTGAGACAATCGGTTGGAACAACAAGCCGGATTATCCAATGTCGCTCCTCCCGTATGCCGTCGCCCGCCCCCTCCTGTTCAGCATGGACCCCGAGGCGGCGCACGAACTCACACTGGGCTCGATTGCCCGGCTGCAGCGCTCACCCCTCACCTGCCTGTACAGCGAGCCACGTGTCCATGACCCCTACACGCTGGCCGGCCTGCAGTTTCCCAACCGTGTGGGATTGGCCGCGGGGCTGGACAAAAACGCGCGTTGCATCGACGGACTCGCGGCCATGGGCTTCGGTTTCGTCGAAGTCGGCACGGTCACGCCGAAAGCCCAGCCGGGCAACCCCAAGCCCCGCATGTTCCGCCTGCCCAAGGCCAATGCCCTGATCAACCGGCTGGGCTTCAACAACGAAGGCCTGCACGCCTTCATTGCCAATGTGAAGCTGGCACGCTTTCGTGACCAGGCCGGCGTCAGCCCCATGCTGCTCGGCTTGAACATCGGCAAGAATGCCAGCACACCGATCGAGCGGGCGATCGACGACTACCTCACCTGTCTGGATGGCGTCTACCCCCACGCCGATTACGTCACCGTCAACATCTCCAGCCCCAATACGCAGAATCTGCGCAGTCTGCAAAGCGACGCAGCGCTGGATGCCTTGCTGGGTGCCGTGGCTGAGCGGCGCGAGTTGCTGGCCCAGCGCCATGGTCGGCATATCCCGGTTTTCGTGAAGATCGCGCCCGATCTGGACGAAACGCAGGTCGAGATCATCGCCACCACGCTCATGCGATACGGCGCCGACAGCGAGGGACTGGCCACCAGCGCGTTCGGTGTGATCGCCACCAACACCACCCTCAGCCGCGAGGCGGTCGCGGGGCTGCCCCATGCGCAAGAGGCCGGCGGCCTGTCGGGAGCGCCAGTGCTGCAGGCCAGCAACCGTGTGATCCGCCAGTTGCGCGCCTGTCTGGGCAAGAGCTTTCCCATCATCGGTGTGGGCGGTGTTCTGAGCGCCGACGACGCGGTGAGCAAGATCCAGTCGGGGGCGAACCTCGTCCAGATCTACACCGGACTCATCTACCAGGGGCCCTCGCTGGTCTGGGAGTCGGCACGGGCCATCCAGACGCGCGCGCCGGGCTGATCAGCTCAACGCCACCACCCGGTCGGCGATGGCCAGGCTGCTGGTGAGGCCTGGCGATTCGATGCCGAACAGGTTCACCAGACCCGGTACGCCGTGCACCTCAACCCCCTGGATCAGGAAGTCCGCGGCGGGCTCGTGAGGTCCGTTGATCTTGGGGCGCATGCCGGCGTAACCCGGCTGCAGCGAAGCATCCGGAAGCCCGGGCCAATAGCGGCGCACCTCGGCGTAGAAGCCATCGCCCCGGGCGGGGTCCACTTCCAGATCGTCAGCGGCGTCGACCCACTGCACGTCTGGCCCGAACTTGGCTTGTCCACCCAGGTCCAGGGTGAGGTGAACGCCCAGCCCCGCGAGGTGCCTGTCGGGCTCGGGCGCCGGATAGATCAGGTGAGAAAACGGGGGCCGGCCCGACAGCGTGAAATAGCTGCCCTTGGCGAACCATGCCTTCGGCACATGTTCGGCCGCCAACCCCTGGATGCATGCCGCCACATCGCACGCCCCCAGGCCCGCGGCATTGACGAACGTGCGCGCTCGCAAGGCCGTGCCATCCAGCGTGTGCACTTCCAGGCCGCCCTCCACCACCTGGGCCCGTGCCACTTCGGCGTGGCACACCACCATCCCTCCCGCGTGTTCAAGCTCGCCCTGCAGCGACAGCATGAGGCCATGGCTGTCCACGATGCCGGTGGAGGGAGAAAGCACGGCGCCCAGGCATTCGAGGTCGGGCTCGAGGGCGCGTGCCTCCTCGCGACCGAGCAGCTGCAGATCGTCTACGCCATTGGCACGGGCCCTCTCGATGATGGAAGGCAATGCCGCGAGCTGAGAGGCCGTGTTCGCCACGATGAGCTTGCCGCAACGGCGGTGCGCCACGCCGCGTTCAGCACAGTAGGCGTACAGCGCCTGCTTGCCCTGCACACACAACTGCGCCTTGAGCGAACCCGGGGGGTAGTAGATGCCGGCATGCACGACCTCGCTGTTGCGTGAACTCGTCTCTGTGCCGATGTCAGCGGCCCGCTCCAGCACCATGACCTCGCGCCCCCTCAAAGCCAGTGCGCGCGCCACCGCCAAGCCCACCACCCCAGCCCCCACCACCAGTGCATCGACCTGTTCGACCATGCTCATTCAGACTCCTTGGCAGTCGGCTTACCTGCACCGTGTGCATGAAGAATGCCCCAAAGCCTCTTGATTTGTCGAGGCTTTTTGGCCGTGGCGGCGGAAGCCATAAACAGAAAAGCCCGGAATCTTGCGATTCCAGGCTTTCGTAAAAATGGTCGGCGTGGCGGGATTCGAACTCGCGACCCCTTGCACCCCATGCAAGTGCGCTACCAGGCTGCGCTACACGCCGACAAGCCTCAAATTATAGCGTCCAAATGAGGGCAAATCAGGCGGTGTGCCGGAGAAGCTCACGAATTTCGAGCAGCTCACGTCGCACGTCGTGCAGCAGGCCACCCGATCCCGCGTGCACCGGATACTCTGCTTCGATCAATGGAATCACCACTTCGCCGTGAACGACCTCATCGAGGTCGATCACGTCGATGGCCTCATCGTCCTCGGTGCGGCGCTTCTCGCGCTCGGCCTGAACGATTTCCTGCAACTTGTTGCGCGCACCGCTGATGGTAAAACCCTGGTCGTACAGCAGCTCCCTGATGCGGCGGATCATGAGCACCTCGTGGTGCTGGTAATACCGGCGATTGCCCCGGCGCTTCATGGGCCGCAGCTGTGTGAACTCCTGCTCCCAGTACCGCAGCACATGCGGTTTGACGCCACACAGCTCGCCGACTTCACCGATGGTGAAGTAACGTTTAGCCGGAATGGGAGGTAGCGTTTTTTCCATGAAAATCAAGGCGGTACGGGCCGAACCTTGAAATCTACTCTAACTGATGCCTCCTTGCACGGAGGATTGGTCATTTCTGTGTGAAATGTTGCAACCACCCCGCGCGCCAACAAAAAAGTGCCGGTGTCAAGTCTTTCGCGCAAATCACGCAGGGCTTGAAACCGTATATGGGACAGTAGGTTAGCTCTTTTCGGGGCCGCTTTGCAGAACCGCGGCTTCGTCGGCTAGGAGCCACATAAGAGCGTCGGGAGAGAAAGCCGCATCGCACCGTGTCGTGCTGGATTGCCGAGGAACGGCGGGCCTGTCGCGTCATCATAGCCCAAGAGGCTTGGCGGCATCCAGAATGAAGAACGCGCAGCCGGTGGCTGCGCGTTCGATGGATGCCGTTGGTATGTGACGCCATCATGTCGGCTTCGATGGCGCGCTCCGGGTCGCCGTGCCCTTCCTGAATCCCCGATCCCCCGCCATGAACGCCTCCAGCATGTGCGGGATCAATTTCTCTGCATCGACCGCCTCGCCATACGCCTGCGCGTGCAGCGAGGCGTAGCGGTCGAGGTCGGCTTTCAGGCTTGCCGGGCAGGCGAAGGTCAGCTTGACACTCTCGGTCTTGGGCAGAGGCCCGAGCCGCAGCTTCTTGGTCGTGGTCATTGCGAAGCTCCCCGGTTAAAGAACAGGGGCTGGTACGGCCGCAGCACCAGATCCCGGTTGACGATGATCCGCACCGGCAACCCTGGCCGCGCCGTCAGTGTCGGCTGGATGTTCATGTTGCGGCGGGTGATCTCCTGGCCGACCTGGTTGATGCTGTCTTGCGCGCTATCGCGCCCGGCGATCACGATGCGGTTGCCATCCTGGCGATTCTCCGGCGCGGCCAGCTCGGCGCCTACGCCCAGCAGCGTCGTCAGCACCGCGCCCGAGACGATGCGCTTCCAATGCCAGTCCACGTCGTCCTCCAGGCCGGCGTAGCCCGCTGAATCGGTGCCCACAAGGTTGTCGAGCGTCAGCGATGAGGTATCCGGCAGGATGACCCGGTTCCACACTATCTGCACGCGGCTCTGCCCATAGCTGACCTGGCTGTTGTACTTGCCCAGGATGCGCGAGCCCTGCGGGATCAGCAGGAACTTGCCCGTGGCCGTGTCATAGACCGGCTCCGTGACAGTGGCGATCACGTCGCCCGGCAAGTCCGACTTCATGCCAGTCACCAGCGCGCCCGCGATCACGGTTCCGGCCATCACCTGATAGGGCGACGCCGGCAGCGCCAGATTGCCGGAATTGCGGGTTTCCGTAGAGCCGGCTTTCAGGAACGCCTCTTTCTGGTCTTGCCGGTTCTGTACGGCGGTCGGGTCGGCAGGCTGCGTCGCCACCGATGCCGGCCCGGCCGCGAGTGGGTCGAAGGCCGCGAGCGCGCTTGCACCACCAGGCGCACCCGGTGTCGCCTGCGCCACGGTCGCGGCGGCTTGGCCTTGGCCGCCCGAGCGGAAGAACACCGACGAAGCCGCAGCGGCTTCCGCCTCTTTGCGCAAGGCATCGTTGGGGTCGTGGCCGGGGGCCGCGTAAGCGGCCACGGCCGGCTGCTGCGAGTTCACGATGGCAGGGCCGAGGTCGCCCGGCAGCGGCGGCCCCAGCTCGGGCACCTTCGGCGGCAGCTTCGAGTAGTCGGCCGGCAGACCGTCCAGCCCTTCGGACTTCGAGACGCGATCGACGTTGTATAGCTCGGTCTGTTCGCCTGCGCTGCGCCGCTGCGGTTGCAGCGACCAGATCGTGGCCCCGAGCACGGCGACCGACAGGCCGCCGACAAGGACGGCCAGCGTGCGCCGGTTCAGGCGCGTGACCGGACGCGGCTGGGCGCGCAGCGTCACCGACTCGGGCGCGACCTTGCCCGCCTGTGGCGTGTCGAGGTCGGGGGTGTCGTCCTGGCTCATGGTCAGTCCCTCCGCGCCACGCCGTCCGTGCGCTCGATTCGCACCACGTCGCCCTTGTCACCGCCCAAGCGCAGTTCGGCCGCGCCGAACAGCCGATCCACGATGTAGTACGGCGAGCGGAAGCGGTAGTTCACCAGTTGCCCATCGCCCTGCGCACCGATGACAAAAAGCGGCGGCAGCTCGCCTTGCGCGATGCCGGCGGGGAACTGGATATAGACCTTCTGCCCGTCGTCGAAGGCGCGCAACGGCTTCCACGGCGGATTGCTGCCGCTGATCGCGTAGCGGAAGCGCAGGTTCTCCAGCGACAAGCCGGAGTCCACCGGCGCAGCGGCGCTAGCGGCCTGTGCCTGGCGCTGCAAGGCCAGCATCCGGTCGCGCGGGTACTCCCAGGACACCGATGCCATCCACGTCTTTTCCGTCGAAGCCAGCTCCAGCAGGTACGTCCTGCGGCTGGTGGTGATGACGAGATTGGTCTTGAGGCCCGAGCGAATCGGCTTGACCAGCACGTTCACGCGCAGATCGGCACCGCTGCCGCTGGACGTGTCGCCCACGATCCAGCGCACGGTATCGCCGGCGGCCACCGTCACCAGTTCCTCGCCCGGCTGGAGCGAAACGACGGTCACGCGGCCCACGGCCGCATAGACCTGATACAGCGCGCCATCGGTGAAGGGCCACACCTGAATCGCGTTGACGTAGCCCTCGCGCGTGGGCGCGACGCGGGCCTCGGCATTGGCGCGCGAGACGCGCACCGTCTCGTCGGCCGGCTCCGGCGTGGGCTTGGCGTCCTCGGCTTCGGGCAATGGCTTCAACTGCGCCGGCATCGGCAGCACCTCGGGCACGGCCACCACCTCCACCGGCGCGGGCGGTTCGGGCAGCGGCTGGGCCTGCACCGGCTCATCGAGCGAGATGGTCGGCGGTGGCTTGCCCTGCGTGGCGCAGCCCGCCAGGGCAAGCAAGATCACCGGCAAGGCGGATTTACGGAAAAGATCATTCATGGCTTGGCTCCTTCGGAAGAATCCAGTTCGCGGCTCCACGACAGGCCGTTGACGTAGATGCCCAGGGGGTTCTTGCGCAGGCGTTCTTCGGTGCGCGGCGGCTGGAGCACGATGGACACCACGGCCGTCCACCGCTCCAAGCCCGCCGCGGCGCCGTTGACGTAGCGGCGTTCCGTCCAGCGCACGTTGAAAGACGTGTCGCTGGCGCGCACGACGCTGGTGATCTGCACCGTCACCGACTCCTTGCCGATGCGCGCGAACGGGTCGTTGACCCGTGCGTAGTCGTTGAGCACGGCCGCGCCCTTGTCGGTCGTGTAGTCGTAGGCGTCCAGCCAGTTCTGGCGGACGACGATGGGGTCGATGGACAGCGAGCGCACCAGCGTCACGAAGCGCGCGATGTGGTGCGCGGTCTGCGCATCGTTGGGCCGGTATGGCGTGGCGGCTTCGCCCACGGCGCGTACCTGGCCCGTGTTGTCCACCTCCACGACGTAGGGCGTCACGATGGATTGCGCCGAGCGCCACACCAAGCCGCCGGCCATCAGCAGTGCAAGCGTCAGGCAGCCGAAGGCCATCAGGCGCCAGTTCTTCGCCTGGACGCGCGGCGAGCCGATGCGCTTGTCCCACACCTGGCCGGCAGCTTGGTACGGCGTGGCAGGCTGCGGCGTGTCGGCGTAGCGCACCTGCGGTTTCTTGAATCGCATGGTCAGTTCTCCTTATGAATCGGAATCGCGCAGGCTCGGCCCCTGGCCGGAGCCGCCGCCATCGCCACCGCGCAGCGCGTGGGCGGTGGTGGTCGCGGCGTGGGTGAGTTGCTGGCGGCGATGCAGGCGCTTGGCCCAAGCGGGCTGTTCCTGTGTCTGCGCCGTAGCGGCGCCGGATGCGGCCTCGCCTGCGGCACCCTGACCGGATGCCGCACCCGCGCCGCCATCGGCAGCAGCGCCATTCCAGCCAGCGCGGAAGGGAGCGGCCATGCGTTGCCCGGCAGCGGAAGCGCGGGATGCAGCACCTCGCCCGGCTGCCTGCGCGCCGGTCTTGGCGACGTTGCCCAGGCCCGCCATCGCGCCCTTTGCGCCGCCGCCAGCGGCGGCGGAACCGGCCTGGAACGCCGACTTCGCACTGCTGGCCGCCGACGTGGCGGCGCGCGCACCGCTACCGGCCAGCTTGGCGGCAGCCGGGGCCATGCGCGCACCAGCAGCCACGGCGCCACCCACGCCCGTCGCGGCGGCGCCGATGGCGACGGCCGTGCCGGCAGCGCCGACAGCAGCACCGGCCATT
>QFCS01002028.1_pt1 | contig 35242 bp, 24 predicted proteins | sample 3576561 | NCBI WGS metagenome assembly QFCS01 | reverse complement strand
GCCAGCCATCCTCGCACGTCTGGCCCTTCTCCGGGCCCTCGATGCCGAACAGGCGCACGAACTGCTTGCCGAATTTCACGGTTCCGCCGTCGACCACCTCGAAGCGCGGCTTCGGACTCAACTTCAGCGTATCGTCGTCGACGGTCTCCGCCGCGAGGGGGGCTGCCGCGCCGGCCGCGAGGATGCTGCAGAGAAAGACCGACCTGAACGACATGCCTCTCGATTGCTCCCGGAGAACGATGACGCGTATCAAGCAAATTCGCAGGCCCCGACGCAATGGCCGAGAGCACGCCCGCCGCCCGGAGAGCCTGCCTTCCGTTCACAATGTCGCCAGCAGACCTCTCATAGCTTCTGCAGATGCCCAAAGCCCACCAAAGGGCGCCAGCCACGCAGCTTCCAGGAAGCTGCGGGAACCTCTTGCCGCCAGCGATGTTCAGGTCGACGATGGAAGCGGATCGAGGAGAGCCACATGACCGATATTGGAGAAAGAGTGAGCCACGTGGTCGCTTCCAAGCTGCATATTCCTCCGGACCGGATCACCGAGGCCGCGACTTTCGCCGACGACTTTGCCGTCACCAGCCTCGACATGGTCGAGACGATCATGTCGCTCGAAGAGGAGTTCGAGATCGAGATATCCGACCGGGAAGCCGAGAAACTACAGACGGTCGGCGATGTGGTTTCTCTTGTCCGCAGAAAGACGCACTAGCATTCCGTGACCGAATGCCGGCAGGATCCATCACCCGCCGTGCGCTCTATTCGACAATAGTCTTGCCGCAGACCAGGCACTTGAAGGTATCGACTGTCATTCCAAGCGTGCCGAACAGGGGATGAGGCTTTTGGTCGATCAGTTCTCGCCATCTGTTGCCACACCGCAGGCAACATTTATCGTGCGAATATTCTACGGCATGAAGCTGAGCATCGTACATTTTCGAACCCATGACTGAGAGGTCGTCCCACGCCTAGACTTACGAGGCCGCATGACCGAACGTGCCCAAGCTGTGCCGAAGGGCATCGACAATGGCCGTGGGCTGAGGGAACATTCTCGATTGATGCATACCGAGGTTGCTTGGCAGCGTTCACTTGTAGTGAGGGCTCAAGGTGAAATGATGGCGGCGCATACCGGTCGACGAACTGCGCCCACAAGCGATTCCACAGCTTGCTCCAGACGATTTCCGTGACCTGGTCGAAGCGGTTCGGGTCCGCCCCCTGCAATTCATCGCCCACACTTGAGGCGATCGACCGATCCCGGCCCGGGGCCGCCGGACACACCTTCCGTTCGCCGATGAGGACACGATGACAAGCCAGGAGATTTCCGCGGTATTGCCCGGTGACGAGATGGCGCAGACGCGCGCCAAGATGGGGCAACCGATCGTCACGGCCGCGACGTCGCGCGATCGCGGGGAAGGCCCGTGGAAGCGCCTGATCCTGCGCGGCGCGACCGTGATCGACGGCACCGGCGCACCGCCGATCGGCCCGACGGACATCGTGGTCACGGACGGCAGGATCTCTCTGCTGAAGAAGATTGGCGGAACACCCGCCAAACCGAAGGGCGCCGTGCCGACCGAACCCGGCGACCACGAGATCGACTGCCACGGCAAGTGGGTGACCCCCGGCTTCATCGACTGCCACGCTCATGCAGGGGTCGCCTATCACGCCGCCAACGGCTGGGTGCCGCCGGTCGACTACGTCTACAAGCTCTGGCTGGCGCACGGTGTGACGACAGTGCGCGAGATGGGCTCGTTCAACGGCCTCACCTGGATGCTCGACCAGAAGAAGCTGTCGGACGAAAACCGGATCGCCGCCCCGCGCCTGCTGACCTATTGCTACTTCCCTGCCGTCAACGACATGCTGAAGCTGATCCACACGCCCGACGCCGGGCGTGTCTGGCTGCGGCAGGTGAAGGAGCGCGGCGCCGACGGCATCAAGTTCTTCGGAGCACCGCCCGCGATCATGGAAGCCGCGCTCGACGAATGCCGGAAGCTCGGCCTGAGGTCGGGCTGCCATCATGCGCAGATGGCCGTCACGCGCATGAACGCGCTGACCTCGGCCAAATGGGGCCTCACCAGTGCCGAGCACTACTACGGCCTGCCCGAAGCCCTGTTCGAGGACCGCATCGTCCAGAGCTTCCCGCTCGACTACAATTACAACGACGAATATTTTCGCTTCTCCGTCTCCGGCCAGATGTTCCGACAGGGCGCCACGCCCGGCTCGAAGAAGTGGAACGAGGCACTCGATCAGTTCCTGGAGCTCGGCTTCACGTTCGTGCCCACCTTCACGATCTACGATGCGAACCGCGACCTCATGAGGGCTCGCCAGGCCGACTGGCACCAGCAATATGCCTGGAAGTCGATGTGGAAGTACTTCGCGCCGCAGCGCGGGGGGCACGGCTCCTACTGGTACCGCTGGTCTACCCAGAACGAGATCGAGTGGAAGGAGAACTACCGGCTCTGGATGGCGTTCATCAACGAATACAAGAATCGCGGCGGACGCGTCTGCACCGGTTCAGATTCCGGCTTCATCTACCAGATCTTCGGCTTCGGCTACATCCGCGAACTCGAGCTGTTGCAGGAAGCGGGCTTCCATCCCCTCGAAGTGATCCGCTCCGCGACCAGCCAAGGCGCTGCCCTGTGCGGACTGGAGGACGAGATCGGCACGATCGAGGTCGGCAAGCGCGCCGACCTGCTGGTCCACGACCACAACCCCCTGGAAGACTTCAAGCTATTGTACGGAACGGGTGCGATGCGCCTGGACGAAGGCACCAACGGACCGAAGTTCGTCCGCGGCCTGAAGCTCACGATCAAGGACGGCATCGTCTACGACACGGCCGAGTTGCTGGCCGACGTCCGCAAGATGGTCGAGGAGAGCTGGGCGGACGATGACGTTGAGCGGCCCTCCACGCGCGACCCGGCGGCCTGATGCAACCGCCGACCCCGATCGACTTCGTCGTCCTCACGGGCTTCCTAGGTTCCGGCAAGACGACGCTGCTGGCCGAATATCTTCGCCTGCAGGAGGCCGCCGATACCGCCGTCATCGTCAACGAAGCGGGAGAGATCGGTCTCGACGGCGCGATCCTGCGCGAGACCGTCGGCGATGTGCCGATGACGATGCTTTCCAACGGCTGCGTCTGCTGCCAGATGAACAGCAGTCTCGCCGTGACCATCGCCGCACTACTGGCTGCCGATCGACCACAGGCATCGGGGCCTTTGCGGCGGATCATCCTCGAGACCAGCGGCCTGGCCAAGCCCGGGCCGATCCTGCGCAGCCTGGCCGGCCTCGCCGAGTTCCCGCTGCGCATCGTCGTCCTTGCCACGTACGATGCCTTGCGCGGCACACAGACCGTGGCCTTCGATGAGGCGGCAGCCCAATGGGCGGCGGCCCATCGTATCGTCGTCACCAAGCTCGACGCCGTCTCGCCCGGCCGCTTCGCTGAAGCCGGTGCCGAGTTGGCGGGCCTCAACCCGCTCGCCGAGGCGGTCTGCCTCGCCGATCGTGCCTCTGCGGCCCTCGCGGCCTTCGCGCCGCTCGCCGCCGGCAATGCGCAGCCGCAGCCGCTGGCCGGCGGCGAGCAGCAACATCCGCGCATCGCGGTTCGCGTCGCCCGGCCGACGTCCATCCCCGCCTACGACGACATGGCCGCATGGCTCGACAACCTCGCTGGTGCGCTCGGTGACCGCCTGTTGCGGCTGAAGGGTCTCGTCCGCGTCGCCGAAGCGGACCGGCCGCTGCTGGTCCAGAGCGTGGGCACGCTGTTCTCGCCGCCACGCCCCTTCGGCCCGCCGGACGGTGGCGCCGCGCCCTTCCTCGTCATCATCGCGCGCGACCTGGCGGCGGGCGAGCTTGAGTCGATCATGCCGGCCGGAGTCATGCAGATACCTCGGACGGCGGACAGCACCCTTTCGTCAAGCCTCGCACATCGCAAGTCTCCAGGCGAATTTCTGTGACGTCGCGATTCGGTTGATCGCAGCTGGACGGAATTTTCTTCGGTGTAGTGGCTTCGAGCGCGGAGGATCAGGCATGCGGATCGCGCTGCAGACACTTGGCACCAGAGGCGACGTTCAGCCCTATCTGGCACTGGCTGGGGAGCTGATGCGGAAAGGTCATGCCGTGCAGCTGACGGCGCCGCAGCAGTTTGTTGGCTTTGCCACTGAGCGCGGCGTGCCATTTGCTCCACTCCCGGGCGACTTTCTCGCTCTGCTCGATACGCCTGAAGGCAAGGCAGCGGTCGCAGGCGGTCGTGGATTCACTGCCGGTCTCAAACTGCTCGGGTCCATCCGGCCACTCATAGGACAGCTGTTCGACGCCGAGTGGGAAGCCGTTCGGCAATTCGAACCGGATCTTGTCCTGTATCACCCTAAGTGCCTGGCCGCGCCCCACATCGCGGGGCGTCTCGGCATACCGTCGATCCTGGCATCGCCTCTCCCCGGCTTCACACCGACATCGGCATTTCCTAGCCCATTGCTCCCATTCCGATCTCTGGGCCCCCTGAACAGGGTCAGCCACACCGTCGCGCTGTCAGCCGCCTCCCTGCTCTTCCGCAGACAACTCGCAGCATGGCGGGAGGCGACGCTCGGGCTCGACAGCCGTACGGCTGCGGCACCGGCCACGACCCTCTATGCCTACAGCCGCCATGTCGTCCCCATACCCGATGACTGGAATGCAGACGTCGTCGTTTCAGGATACTGGTTTCTCGAAACCTCACCGCAATGGCAGATGCCGGACGGCCTCGCAGCCTTCCTGAAGGCCGGCGACAAACCGGTCTATGTGGGATTCGGCAGCATGCCGGAAATCGGCGCGGAGCAGCTCGCACGCAACGTCGCACATGCCCTGGCCCTCGCGGGCAAACGCGGCATCCTTGCGACCGGGAGCGGCGCCATGCGTTTCGAGGATGACCCGCCGGCGCACGTGCATGTCATTGCCGCTGCCCCCCACGACAGGCTTTTCCCGCACGTCGCGGCAGCGTTGCATCATGGTGGTGCGGGTACAACCGGCGCATCGCTGCGCGCGGGACTTCCGACGATCGTCTGCCCGTTCCTGGGCGATCAACCTTTCTGGGGACGCCGCGTCGCCATGCTCGGCGCAGGACCGCACCCGCTGGATCGAAGGAAGCTGACCGCAGATACCTTGGCCACCGCATTCCGGGCAGCCGACGACGCCACGATGAGAGCCCGCGCCGAAGAGCTCGGACGCCGGATCAGGAGCGAGAACGGCGTGGCATGCGCCGTCGACGTCGTGGAACGCCTCGGGCGATCTCCTACGGGCAACTTCAGCGAAACGCCACGCCCTCGAAACGGCTCGAACGACGCCATTCATCGAGGTACTTGAAATAGGCCGACGGGCCGGCCGGGTAACCCACGGCAAGGCGGCCGGCAAGACCGGTATCCCGACCCTCGTTGTTGTAATAGCCCGGCGTGCAATCGGCGCCACCGGTCATGCGGCCGGCGCTGGTGAGCAGCAGTTCCACCCACGCATCCTCGGCGTCCTTAGTGACCTCGATCTCGCGAAAGCCCTGGTCGATGGCATGACGGACCATGGTCGCGATGGTGCGGCCGGCCTCGGTCAGGTTATGCGGGATATTGGAGATCAGGTTTGCGCCCTGCGTCGGCTGCACGAAGAAGGCATTGGGAAAGCCGTGGACGTGCATGCCGTGCTTGGAGCGCATCCCGTCCTTCCAGTGCTGCGACAGCCTGAGCCCGTCGCGGCCGGCAAGGTCGAAGCCGGAGCGCTGATGATAGTCGGTGCCGACCTCGAAGCCGGAGGCATAGATCAGGCAGTCCAGAGGATATTCCACGCCGGCCACGACCACGCCGGCGGGCGTGATGCGCTCGACACCCTTGCCGTCGGTGTCGATCAGGTGAACGCCCGGCGTATTGAACGACTGGAGGTAGGAATCGTGGAAGCACGGCCGCTTGCAGAGCTGGCGGTACCAGGCCTTCAGCTTCTGCGCCGTGGCCGGGTCGCCCACGATGGCGTCCACGCGGGCGCGAATCTCCTCCATCTTCTCATGGTCAGCATCCTCGAAGGCCGCGAGCATGTTCTGCTTGGTCCGTTGATCCCTGGGCAGCGTCAGGATCCGTTCGCGGATGCGACGGGCCAGATCGGTCCATCCATCCTGCACCAGGTCTTCGGTCGCCGTTCCACCCGCCTGGTTCGCTGTGAAGTTCTCCAGCCAGCGCTGCTGCCAGCCCGGCGTCGCAACCGAGCTGAACCAGCCCGGATCGATCGGCGCGTTGGCGCGGACGTCGACGGAAGACGGCGTCCGCTGAAACACGTAGAGCTCACTGGCCGACCGGGCGAGATGCGGCACACACTGCACGGCCGTCGCGCCCGTGCCGATAATGCCGACCCGCTTGCCGGCCAGCTTCGTCATGGGCGCTCCCGACGGGTCGCCACCGGTATAAGCATAGTCCCAGCGGCTGGTATGGAAGGAGTGCCCCGCGAATGCCTCGATACCAGGGATGCCAGGCAGCTTGGGAACGTGCAGCGGCCCTGTGCCCAGCCCGATGAACTGCGCAGTGAAGGCGTCGCCACGATTGGTATGAACGAGCCAGCGCGACCGGCCGGCATCCCAGGACAGATCCTCGACCTCCGTATGGAACAGGGCGTTCTCGTAGAGACCGAAATGCTGGCCGATGCGCTGGCAATGCGCCAGGATTTCCGGCGCATGCGCATACTTCTCGGTCGGCCGGTGACCGGTCTCCTCGAGCAGCGGCATGTAGACCATCGAGGCCGTGTCGCACTGCGCTCCCGGATAGCGGTTCCAGTACCAGGTGCCGCCGAAGTCGCCGCCCTTCTCGACGATGCGCACGTCCGTCACGCCTGCCTCGACCAGGCGCGCCGCGGTCACCAGCCCCGCAAAGCCGCCGCCGACGAAGGCGAAGGTGACATGGTCGGTCTTCGCATCGCGCGGGGTGACCGGCGTATAGGGATCGTCGAGATATCGCGCGAACTTGCCCGCTGCGCGTACATACTGCGCATTCCCGTCGGGACGCAGGCGCTTGTCGCGCTCTTCGCGATATTTGTGCCTGAGCGCCTCGCGGTCGATCGATCGGGCTGGCACGGCGTTGTCGGGCGAAGTCATGAAGTCGGCCTTTTCTGAGGGCAGTCGGACAAGGTTGGGGGCCTATAGCGCGCCGGTGGCCGTCGCGTCACCCGTCCGATCGCCCGCAGCCTCACCAGGCGACGAAACCGCAACCACGATCGGCCTTGCGGGCTTGAAATGCGACCCGCGGCAATGCCCAGTGTACTCAGCGCCGGAAAGAGACAAATAGAATGGCCGAGCCCCCTAACAACAGCGGCCGTCCGACACCACGTGGCTAAGACGTCGCGCCGAACAGCATGGCTCAATGCCGGCCACCACCGCCGTACCACGCGCGAAAAACCGCTGCCGATCCGCCGTCGGGAAATTCCTGACCCGCGCCACCCCGGCGAGGGCAATGCACTCGGCACCGAGGCATCCACAATCGAAAGGACAACGCCATGAGATCAACTGGCTATTTGTCCACCCTTGGAGGCCTGCTCTGTCTCCTCGCCGGACCTGCACTCTCGGTCGACGCCGAACATGCCACGCTCGATGGGCAGGCCAAGATCGTGCCGGCCGATGTCGCCACGTTCACCACCCGCGAGCGTCAATGCCGTGCCTGGATGGCCATTGAGATCTCCAACGAGGCTACCGATCGCGCGGCGCAGCGAGCCTTGTCGGACCTGCGATGCGACAGGCTCTCGGGCGATATGGCGGCGTTGCGCCACAAGTACGCACAGTCACCGGCGGCGTTGCGTAGCCTCGACGCCGCAGGAGGCGTTGGCCTGTGACGCAACCAGAAGAGCACCGCCGTGCTCGAGCAGCGTCGATGCCATGGCCGCCGGCCGGCTTGCTGCTGCCTTCTGCGCCGACTCTCTCCCGCGAAGAAAGAAGTGTGCAACGTGTCTTCAACCATTGATCCGCTGCGTCCCAATAGCCACATCAAAGCCAAGGGATCCAATGTCGGAGTGCCCGTAGAGGGTCGAGACACATGGTAAATCCGAACTTCGGCACCTCAGCCCAGTCCCGCACCGTTACGGATCAGGCGGCGTTCGATGCAGGCCTGCGCGCCCACATGGTGCGCGTCTACAACTACATGGCTTCCGGGCTTGCGCTGTCGGGCATCGTGGCATTTGCATTGTTCAGCTCCGCCGATCTCTCAGCGCTGTTCTTTCGGATCGAGAGTGGTCGTCTCGTCGGGCTGAATGCCCTGGGTTGGATCGCCATCTTCGCGCCGCTCGGCTTGCTTCTGCTCACTTCCTTCCGTGCAGCGAGGATGAGCACGGGCGCGGTCCAGGCGATCTACTGGGCGGTCACGGCCTTGATGGGCGTCAGCCTATCGCTGCTGCTGTTCCGATACACCGGTGCCAGCGTGGCACGGACCTTCTTCGTAACCGCTGCCGCCTTTGGCGGACTGAGCCTCTACGGCTACACCACGAAGCGCGACCTTTCACCGATCGGCAAGTTCCTGTTCATGGGTTTGATCGGGCTCATCCTCGCCAGCGTCATCAACATGATCTGGCCGGCGGGGGTGATGACCTTCGTCATCTCCAGCGCAGGCGTCCTGATCTTCTCGGGCCTGATTGCTTACGACACGCAGCGCATCAAGGAACAATATTCCGATGCTTGGGGGACCGATGCGCAGGAGAAGGTCGCTATCTTTGGTGCGTTGAGCTTGTATCTCGACTTCGTGAACCTGTTCCAGTTCCTGATGATGTTCCTGGGCCAGAGACGTTAGCAGCAGCGGCTGCCCGAGAGCGGCTCCACTGGTGGGAGGGCCTCCACTGGGAGCGGCAGAAACATCATCTGGGGTCGAGTGACCTTGCGAGGCGGCGGCCGCGCCGTCTGCTCCTAGGGTCCGTGCAGGCTATTGCATCGAGCCACGGGACGGGCCCACGCAACGCATACCCGCAGACAATACGCGCAGCATAGCTCGATGGCCAGGCTTCGCCATGAGGACTGTCCCGGAAAGGCGACCAGCATGACAATGGACCAGACGCATGCAAACGGCGTCCAGCTTCTTGAATTTGCACTCCAGGCGTACCGCGCGCTGACGGCAGTGGGCCGGCCTTGCTAGCTTTCCTGGCATCGCGTCTCCTCGGCCACACTCCGGCACGCATCGCTCGCGACGACGACGAAGCGCCGATACGAAGCGAACTTTTCAGCGCAGAACGCCTGGAGCAGCATGCCCGCAGCCTGGCCGCCAGCCAGCCCGTCCACCATGGCACTGAGGCCGGCAGGGCGCTTGTCATGCGCGTGCGCGACAATCAACGCGTGCTATTGGAAATCTATCGCCGGATAGCCGCGATTGCCGTCGAGGGACGGCACGTGACGCCTGCCGGGGAATGGCTGCTCGACAACTACCATCTGGTCGAGCAGCAAATCCGCGAGATCCGCACCGACCTTCCGAAGAGTTACTATCTCGAGCTGCCGAAGCTGCGCGACGGGCCGCTGGCCGGTTATCCCCGGGTATATGGACTGGCCTGGGCGTTCGTCGCTCACACCGACAGCCGGTTCGACCCGGATATGCTCACGCGCTTCGTGAGAGCCTACCAGACGGTTCAGCCGCTCAGTATCGGCGAACTGTGGGCCGTCGCGACGACGCTGCGCATCGTCCTGATCGAAAACCTGCGACGATCAGCCGACTTCATCATGCGCCGACGATCCGAGCGTGAGCAGGCCGATCAGGTCGCCGACCGCCTGATGGGCGTGAACGGCAATGCCGCTGATCCCGCTGCACTGGCACCCTACGAGCGACTGCCCCTGAGCGATGGCTTCGTGGTACAGCTCGTGCAGAGGCTGCGCGAGCAGGACCCCGAGGTGACACCGGCGGTCCGATGGCTCGACGACCGGCTGGAACGGGCGGGAACGAATTCCGGCGAGCTCGTGCGCCGGGAGCACCAGCTTCAGGGCGCCACCAACGTCACGGTTCGCAACATCATCACAAGCATGCGCCTGATTTCCGATATCGATTGGGCCACGCTTTTCGAATCCGCGAGCCTCGTCGACGACGTGCTGCGTGCCCATGGCGCCTTCGCCGACATGGATTTCGCCACCCGCAACCTCTATCGCAACGCCATCGAGCAGTTCGCCCGGGGTGCCACGCTTTCCGAGCTGGACATCGCCCGGCGCGCCGTGACAGCAGCCGCTTCCGCCAGCAATGTCGGACCGGACAGTGCCGACGACCGGGTCTGCGATGCCGGCTATCATCTGATCGGGAACGGTCGCCGCGCTTTCGAGCGATCGATCGGCTTCCGGACGCGGGGCCTCACCCTGCGTCGGCGCTTCGAACGCGCCGGGATCTCGGGTTATGTCGGATGCGTCGCCGCAACCGCGACCATCGTTCTGTTCCTTCCGATCCTCGGCCTCTCGTTGCTCGGCGTTGGCGGCTGGCCGCTCGTCGCCATGATGGTCGTCGGGTTGTTGCCGGCTTTGGATACCTCTCTGCTGCTGGTCAATCGCCTGATCACGGGTGGTTTTGGTGCCACCATCGTGCCAGGCTTGGCGTTGCGCGATGGCGTGCCACCTGATCTGCGCACCATGGTCGTGATCCCGACGCTGCTCACGAATGCAGCCTCCATCAAGGAGCAGATCGAACTCCTCGAGGTTCACTATCTCTCCAATCCCGCCGGCGCGATCCATTTTGCGCTTCTGTCGGACTGGACGGATGCCTCGGCTGAATCGATGCCCGGAGACGCCGATCTCCTTGCGCTCGCCCGCGCCGGCGTGGACCGTCTCAACCGACGACATCCGGATGCCAACGGCGCTGACCGCTTCTTTCTTCTCCATCGACGCCGCGGCTGGAACGATGCGCAAGACAAATGGATCGGCTGGGAGCGCAAGCGCGGCAAGCTCCACGAACTCAACCATCTGCTGCGCGGCTCGGGTGACACGACTTTCCTGGAAGCGAGAGCGCGGCCGCTGCCGGCGGACGTACGCTATGTCGTCACCCTCGATTCGGACACCCGCCTGCCGCGCGATGCCGTCGTGCGCCTCGTCGGGAAAATGGCCCATCCGCTCAACCGACCGCGATTCGACCCGGCGATGGGCCGGGTCGTCGAAGGCTACGGCGTGCTGCAGCCACGAGTCACCCCGTCCCTGCCGGTCGGCACCGAGGGCTCGCTGTTCCAGCGCATCTTCTCCAGCAACAGCGGCATCGATCCCTACGCTTCGGCCGCATCGGATGTCTACCAGGACCTGTTCGGCGAAGGTTCATACTCCGGCAAGGGAATCTACGAGATCGATGCGTTCGAGGCAGCCCTGCAAGGGCGTGTCCCCGACAGCACGATGCTGAGCCACGATCTCTTCGAAGGCATCTTCGCCCGCGCCGGCCTGGTGTCCGACATAGAGGTCATCGAGGAGTTTCCCGCTCGCTACGACGTAGCGGCCGCCCGCCAGCACCGCTGGGCGAGAGGCGATTGGCAGCTGCTGCCGTGGATGCTGGGATTGGTTACGGCGACGACATCGTCCCTACGCTCCGGCTCTGTCACCGCGATCGGCTTCTGGAAGATGTTCGACAATCTGCGTCGCACACTGTCGGCGCCCGCCACGCTGCTCGGCCTGCTCGCCGGATGGATGCTGCCGCTTCCCGCTGCCCTCGTCTGGACCGCGTTCCTGCTGTTGACGATCGTCATTCCGACGATCGTGCCCGTCGTCGCGGCGGTGCTGCCGCGGCACTCCGCGATAACGTTGCGGAGTCACCTGGGCGCACTGTGGGAGGACATGCTCTCGGCGGCAATCCAGTCCGCACTGCTCGTCGTGTTCCTGGCGCATCACGCCTGGCTGATGACCGATGCGATCGGCCGCACGCTGGCACGCCTCGTCAGCCATCGCCGCCTCCTGGAATGGATCACCGCCGCCCAGTCCAAACAGGGCCGGCGGTCCGGTTTGCTCGGCCAGCACGGCACAATGGCCGCGAGCATCGTCGTTGCCGTGCTGGCCGCCCTCCTGGTGATCACGGCCAATGTCGCTTCGCTGCCCATCGCGGCGCCGTTCGCGCTGGCTTGGCTGGTGGCGCCGTCGGTCGCGCTGTGGGTCAGCCGCACACCGCGTGATGCCGCGAACCTGCGCATCAGCGAGGCCGACATCCAGTCCCTCCGCCGGGTCGCGCGCCGTACCTGGCGCTTCTTCGAGGCCTTCGTCGGCGACGCCGATCACATGTTGCCGCCCGACAATTTCCAGGTCGACCCAGCACCCGTCCTTGCCCGGCGGACGTCGCCGACCAACATCGGGCTGTTGCTCCTGTCGACCGCGTCGGCCCGCGAATTCGGCTGGCTCGGCACGATCGAAGCGGTCGAACGCATCGAGGCGACTCTCGCCAGCATGCAGTCGATGAAGAAGTTCCGCGGCCATTTCTTCAATTGGTACGACACGCGTGATCTGCGGCCTCTCGACCCGCCCTACGTTTCGACGGTGGACAGCGGCAACCTGGCGGGACATCTCATCGCCGTGGCGGGCACCTGCGCCTCCTGGCGCGCCGAACCCGCGACGGAATCCAGGCTGGCGCAGGGCGCAGCCGATAGCCTCGAGCTGGCATTCGAAGCGCTGCGAACGCTGCCGGACGACAGACGGTCACACCTCGTCGCGCCGCGTGAATTCGCACAAGCCATCGAAGCGTTGGCGGCGCAGATGCCGCTGCTGCCGAAGGGGCTCGAGAAAGTCCTGCCCGAAGCCGCCAGCCTCGTCGATCTGGCGCGCACGCTCGCCAGCGAGCGCGGTGATCCGGCAAGCGCCGAACTCCTGTACTGGACAGAGGCGACGCAGCGCACGATCACAAGCCACGCCCGCGACATCACGGCCACATCCGACGTGATCGCCTCGCTCGACCGCCGCCTACGGGACGCCGAGGCCGGCGCCCGCGCCATGGCGGAGGCGATGGAGTTCGGCTTCCTGTTCGACGGCACGCGCCGGCTGCTCTCGATCGGATACATCGTGACCGAGGATCGGCTTGATCCCAACTGCTACGACCTGCTCGCCTCGGAGGCCAGGCTGGCGAGCTTCATGGCGATCGCAGCGGGCGACATTCCGGCCAAACACTGGTTCCGGCTTGGACGCGAGGTCACACCCGTCGGGCGCGGCGCGGCGTTGGTGTCGTGGTCGGGCTCGATGTTCGAGTACCTCATGCCGTCGCTGGTGATGCGTGCTCCGTTCGGCAGCCTGCTCGAGCGGACCAATCGCCTCGTCGTACGGCGCCAGATCCAGTATGCGGCCGAGCGAGGGGTTCCCTGGGGCATCTCTGAGTCCGCCTACAACGCGCGCGACAAGGAACTCACCTACCAGTACTCCAACTTCGGCGTGCCCGGCCTCGGCTTCAAGCGCGGCTTGAGCGAAAACGTCGTCATTGCGCCCTACGCGACAGGGCTGGCGGCAATGGTCGATCCGGCACAGGCCGCCGCGAATTTCGAACGCCTGGCCACGCTAGGCGCCTGTTGCCGCTTCGGCTTCTACGAGGCCGTCGACTTCACGCCGTCTCGCCTGCCGGCCGGCGCGCCGCAGGTCATCGTGCGTGCCTATATGGCCCATCATCAGGGCATGACCATCGTCGCCATCGCCAACGCGCTGTTGAATGGCGTGATGCGCTCGCGCTTTCATGCCGACCCCAAGATCCAGGCGACAGAGCTGCTGCTGCAGGAACGTGCGCCACGCGACGTCGCCGCCGCCCATCCGCGCACCGAGGAAGTTGCCGCCGCCGCCGTGCGCGAACTGGAGCCGGCGACGGTACGCCGGCTCGACAATCCCAGTGCGGCCAGCCCGACCGTCCACCTCCTGTCGAACGGCCGCTATTCGGTGATGCTGACGGTGGCGGGATCGGGCTACAGCCAGTGGATGCGTCATGCGGTCACCCGGTGGCGCGAGGACACGACGCGCGACGACTGGGGCAGCTACATTTTCCTGCGCGACATCGAGAGCGGCGCCGTGTGGTCGGCCACCCATCTTCCCTGCGGGACGCAGCCAGACCGCTATGCCGTCATGTTTGCGGAGGATCGTGCGGAGTTCGTGCGCCACGACGGTAGCCTCGTGTCGACCCTCGACGTCGTCGTGTCTCCCGAGGCCGACGGGGAGGTCCGGCGGCTCAGCCTGTCGAACTCGGGCCCGGCAGGCCGCGTGATCGAGGTCACGTCATACGCCGAGGTCGTACTGGCGCCACGGGCCGCCGATGCCGCACATCCTGCCTTCTCGAAGCTGTTCGTGCACACCGAGTATCTGCCGGCTGCCGGCGCTATCCTGGCGACGCGCCGTCGTCGCAGCCCCGACGAGCCGGAATTGTGGGCAGCGCACCTGGCAGTCGTCGAAGGCGATGCCGTCGGAGGCGTGGAGATCGAGACCGACCGCGCTCGCTTCCTTGGCCGCGGCAATGAGATCCGCGACGCAGTGGCCGTGAATGACGGACGGCGCCTCTCGGACACGGTCGGCGCCGTTCTCGATCCGGTATTCGCCTTGCGCCGTCGGCTCCACATACCGCCCGGCGGCACCGCCCGCATCGCCTACTGGACGATAATGGCGTCCTCTCGTGCAGCGCTTCTCGATGCCGTCGACAAGCACGGTGACGCCAACGCCTTCGCGCGAGCGTCGACGTTGGCTTGGACGCAGGCGCAGGTTCAGCTGCGCCACCTCGACGTCAGCGCAGCGGGAGCCAGCCGCTATCAGCGACTGGCCGGCCATGTGCTCTATGCCAACCCGGCATTGCGTTCGTCGCCGAGAGCGATCGGGCGCGGCCTGGCAGGTCCGCCCACCCTGTGGTCCCTGGGCATTTCGGGCGACCTCCCGATCGTGCTGGTTCGCATCGACGAGCCGGAGGAGACGGCCATCGTCCGCGAACTGCTGCGCGCGCACGAGTACTGGCAGATGAAGGGGTTGGCCGTCGATCTCGTCATCCTCAACGAACGCAGCGCTTCCTACATCCAGGATCTGCAGGGCGCGCTCGAGAGCCTGGTGCGAACTGGTCGGATGCGCGGCCACGCGGACGCGAATCCCGAAGCCGGCGGCGTCTTCGTCCTGCGGATGGACCTGATCCCGGCCGAAGCGCGCGCCTTGCTGATGGCGCTCGCTCGCGTCGTGCTGCGTGGGGGGCATGGCAGCCTTGCCGACCAGCTCGACCGCATCCCGATGCCTCAAGGTCAGGGCTCTCGCGCGATGCCGCCGCCGCGGCCGCCGTCCGATCCCGCGACGGCGATCCCGCCGCCGGTCAGCTCGGCGAGCGTGCTCGAATTCTTCAACGGTCTGGGCGGTTTCGCAGCCAACGGCCAGGAGTACGTCACCGTCCTCGGACCCGGTCAGTCGACGCCGGCGCCGTGGATCAACGTCGTCGCCAATCCGTCCTTTGGCTTCCAGGTGGCATCCGACGGCGGTGGCTACACCTGGTCGGAGAACAGTCGCGACAATCAGCTCACCGCCTGGTCGAACGACGCCGTCGTGGATCGCCCCGGCGAAGCGTTCTATATCCAGGATCTCGACAGCGGCCAGCTCTGGGCACCGACAGCGCGGCCGGCCCGCGATGCCAGCGCGACCTACGTGGCACGCCATGGGCGGGGCTACAGTCGTTTCGATGTCGCCGCCAACGGCATTTCTCTCGAATTGCTGCAGTTCGTCGCCCCAAGTGACCCCGTGAAGATCTCGCGCCTGCGGCTACGCAACCAGTCCGGGCGAGCGCGCCGACTGGAGCTCACCGCCTACGTCGAATGGGTTCTCGGCCTGGCGCGCGGCATCGCGGCGCCAACCATCGTTACCGAGCGTGACGACGAAACGGGTGCTGTCTTCGCCCACAACAAGTGGAATCTGCACCACGGATCGCGTGTTGCATTCGCCGATCTTGGCGGCCAGCAGACGGCTTGGACGGGCGATCGCGCGGAGTTCATCGGCCGCAATGGCAGCACAGACAACCCCGCAGCCCTCGCCGCCGATTCGCCGCCATTGTCAGGACGCCTTGGCGCAGGTCTCGATCCCTGCACGGCCCTGCAGACGACGATCGATCTTGCCTCCGGCCAGACGCACGATGTCGTCTTCCTGCTCGGCCAGGCCGCCGATGGCGCCGAGGCACGCCGACTGGTCGCGCTGTACCGCGCGGCAGATCCCGAGGCGACCCATCGCGACACAGTCGAGTTCTGGGACGGCGTGCTCGGCGCCGTGCAGGTCAAGACGCCCGACCGGGCGATGGACATACTGCTGAATGGCTGGCTGCTCTACCAGTCTCTCGCCTGCCGCTACTGGGCGCGCTCCGCGTTCTATCAGGCGAGCGGCGCCTATGGCTTCCGCGACCAGTTGCAGGACGTGATGTCGTTTCTGACGACCAGACCCGATCTGGCGCGCGCTCACATCCTGCGCGCCGCCAGCCGGCAGTTCGTCGAAGGCGACGTGCAGCATTGCTGGTTCCCTGTGGGTGGGCACGGCGTGCGCACACGCATCTCCGACGACAAGGCATGGCTGGCCACGGTTGCCAGCCACTATGTGCGGACGACCGGCGATGCCGGGATCCTGGATGTCCTGGTGCCGTTCATCTCGGGCCCGCTGCTGAAACCCGGCGACCACGATCTCTACTTCCAGCCCGACAGCGCCGACGAGGCGGCGACGCTGTTCGAGCATTGTGCACGGGGTCTCGACGAGAGCCTGGCGACGGGCGCCCATGGGCTGCCGCTGATCGGCACCGGAGACTGGAACGACGGCATGAACCGCGTCGGCGCAGCAGGCCGAGGGGAGAGCATCTGGCTTGGCTGGTTCCTGCATGCTGCGCTGTCGGCATTCGCGCCGCTCGCGGAAGGCCGCGGCGAAATCGGTCGTGCCACGGCGTGGAAGGCGCATGCCGAGACGCTGCGTGCGTCGCTCGAGCGCGAAGGCTGGGACGGCAACTGGTACCGGCGCGGCTTCTACGATGACGGCACACCACTCGGTTCGTCGGCCAGCGATGAATGTCGCATCGATGCCATCGCCCAATCCTGGGCGACGCTGTCCGGTGCTGCCGCACCGGTACGTGCGGCGGCGGCCATGGCGGCCCTCGACCGCACTCTCGTTCATCGCGGCGATCGGCTCGCATTGCTGTTCTCGCCGCCCTTCGATCGTACGTCACTCGATCCCGGCTACATCAAGGGCTATCCGCCCGGTATTCGGGAGAATGGCGGCCAGTACACCCATGCCGCAGCGTGGTCGATCATGGCTTTCGCGGAGGCAGGGCAGGGCGACAAGGCGGTCGAGCTGTTCGCGCTGATCAACCCGATCAATCACACGGCCACGCGCACGGGCGTGCTGCGCTACAAGGTTGAGCCGTACGTCGTCGCCGCCGACGTCTATTCGATGCCACCACATGTCGGACGTGGCGGCTGGACCTGGTACACCGGTTCCGCCGCCTGGCTCCATCGCGCCGGCATCGAAGCCATCCTGGGCCTGACGCTGGAGGGCGACTGGCTCGTGATCGCTCCGTGTGTGCCCGCGTCCTGGCCGGGCTTCGCGATCACGCTGCGCTATCGTGGCGCCGTCTACGAGATCGAGGTCGCCAACCCGCACAGTGTCAATCGTGGAATCCTTGCCGTCGATATGGATGGCATCGGCCATCCCCCGGTTGAAGGCCGTGCTCGGCTACGACTTGCCACGGACGAAGGGAAGCATGTCGTCGTCGTGACCCTGGGACCAGCCCCCCAGCCCACTTGACGCAACTTCACTGCGGCGTTCGCAGGACCGCATAGCCCACGATCAACAAGACGAGAAAGAGCGGAAAGAGAATGGGAGGATCGTACCAGTTCCAGTTGTTCTTCATGGGATTCATCTCCGCTGAGGGCGGCCATTGCCGCGGACGAGAGGGGTCTTCGAACGCGGCGCCATTCGCCAGGGAAACGATGATTCCGGCGGCACCGACAAGCCGCCCTCAAGGCAGCTGCCGCTGTCGTGGGCGCCTTCGCCCGCCCATTTTCCGGTCGGCCCGAAATGCGGCCGCGCGCCGGCCGCGCGGCAATGGCGCCAGCCAGAACATGGCCTTTCCCACGGCGGTTACAAGGACAATCGCGCACCATCGTCGGCGGCGCTGCGACCATCAGCCAGCGACGCGCCCGGCTTCGATGTGCACGATCTCTTCGGCAAATGCCGTCGCCGCAGCCCGATCGTGGGTGATCATGATGGCCGTGCGGCCCGTTCTCGCCGTGGCCAGTGACGCAAGAAGCCGCCGGGCGGTGGTGGCGTCGAGATTTTCCGTGGGCTCGTCGAGGATCAGGACGAGGGGATCGCGCAGGATGGTGCGTGCCAGGACCAGCCGGCGGGCCTGGCCGGCCGAGAGACGGGCGCCCTCCTCCCCGACCCAGGTATCGAGGCCCTCGGGAAGATCACGAACGAAGGCGGCGAGTTCCACCGTGTCGAGGACACACCACATCGCCGCCTCGTCGGCCTCGGGCGCCGCCATGAGCAGGTTCTCGCGAATCGAGCCATTGAACAGCTGTGCATCCTGTGTGGCGACGCCCACCAGGCGGCGCAGGTCCTCAGGCCGATAGCGGCGCAGGTCATGGCCGCCGAGCCGGATGTCGCCGTCATATTCCCAGAAGCGCAGCAGCAGCCGGGCGATCGAGCTCTTGCCCGCGCCGCTCGGTCCCAGAATGGCGATGTGGCGGCCGCTCGGGACATCGAGGTCGAAACCGTCGAGCGCAGCCGGGCCGCCACGGTGGTAATGGAGCCGCACCGACGAAAAGACGATGCTGCCGTCGCGTGGCGCGGGCGAAGGCTCAGGACCGGCCACGATGCCCGGCCTGCGATCGGCCAGCGCGAAGAGCCGCAGCGCCGCCGCCGCCACCTCGCCCCAGCGCTGCATGGCCGCGGGCAGCGGTGTGATGACCTCGAAGATGGCGAGCGCGGCCAGGGCCAGGGCGGGCGCCATGGCCGGCGCAAGACCTCCTGAAGCAATGCTCGCCGACGCCAGCAGAGCCGCACTCCACAGCGCGAGGCCGGCACACAATCCGACGGCCGCTTCCGCCAGGCTGCCGCAGTCATCGACCTGGCGCTGCACGCCCACCAGTCGGTCGCCCAGATCGTCGATGGCGGCGAGGCGGCGTTGCGTCGCTCCGGCGACTCGGAGATCGACGCCGCCCTGGAGAAGGTCCACCATGGCGACCCGTAGGTCAGCCCGCAGCCGCACGCTCTCCGCGCCAGGCGCCGTAGCAGCACGGCGGGCAAGTGCCGGCGCGACGCCGCCCGCCGCGACGAGGAGGACGGCGACAGCGACGGCAGTCGGCGGATGAAGCACCGCCAGGAGCGCGATCAAGGCGACGCTGCAGACGATCGCGGCAACGACGGGCGAGCCGAAGCGGAGATACGCGTGCTGCAGGGTGTCTATGTCGGCCTGCAGGCCCGACGCCAGGTCGGCGCCGCGGCGGTCCTCAAGCTGCGCCGGCGCCAGCGGCTCCAGCCGCCGGAAGAGCCAGAGGCGCAGTCCCGCAAGGAGACGGAACGTCGCCTCATGGCTCAGCAGCCGCTCGAGGTAGCGGCCACCGGTCCGCGCGATCGCGAAGAAGCGGATGCCGGCAGCGGGCAGGAAGTAGTTCATCATGCCCGTGGTCACGCCGGCGATGGCCATGGCCGCGATAAACCAGCCGGCGACGGTCATGAGCGCGACGCTCGCCAGGACCGTCACGCAGGCCACGACGATGGCGGCCAGCAACCACATGCGATAGGACCGCGTCAGACCGATCAGGCGGCGCAGGATGGCGAAGCCGCCCATCAGCTGGCCAGCCCGGCATCGCGCAGAAGCCCCGCGAACCGGCTTCCATCGGCTTCGAGGTCGGCGCGCGTGCCCTGCTCGACGATGCGCCCGCCCTCCATGAAGACGATGCGATCGGCCATCTTCACCGTCGCCAGCCGATGGGCGATCACCAGGGTCGTTCGGTTGCGGGCGAGCTTGCGAATTGCGGCGACGACCACGGCCTCGGTGTCCCGGTCGAGTCCCGCGGTGCCTTCGTCAAGCAGCAGGAGACCCGCTTCCTCCTTCAGAAACGCGCGGGCCAATGCGATGCGTTGAACCTGGCCGCCCGAGAGCGTTTGGCCATGCTCGCCCAGCAGCGTGTCGTGGCCTTGCGGCAGCGCCGCGATGAAGCCGTCTGCCGCGGCAAGCCGGGTCGCGGCGCGTGCCCGTTCGGCGCTGACCGCCGGATCGCCCAGCCGGATATTGTCGAGCACCGTGCCCGCGAACATGTGCGGGCGCTGCGGCACGACGGCGACATGGCGCATCCAGTGATCGGGATCGATGCCGGCGAGGTCGTGCCCGTTGACGAGGATGCGGCCGCTCTGCGGCTGGACCAGGCCGAGGATCAGTGACAGCAGCGTGCTCTTCCCCGCACCGCTCGGCCCCACGAGGGCGGTGATCTCGCCAGGCTTCAAGCGCAGGGACACGGCATCAACTGTAGGCTGCCCCGGTTCCCAGGCGAAATCGACCGCCTCGCAATCGACGATGATGGTCGCACCAAGGTCGGGTCGCTCGCCGCCGGCCGGGACGGGCTTCTCGTCCAGCAGGGCCAGGATGCGTTCCGCCGCCGCCATCGCTTCCATGCGCGCGTGATAGTCGACGCCGAGCTGGCGCAACGGTGCGTAGAAGTCGGGCGCCAGGAGCAGCACGAAGAAGGCCGCCTCGAAGCCCAGCGTACCGTCGAGCAGGCGGAAGCCGATCAGCACCGCGACGACGGCGATCCCCACCGTGGCAAAGAACTCGAGCGCGAGCGAGGACAGGAAGGCGACCCGCAGCACCGCCATCGTGCTGCGCCGATAGTCTTCCGAGGCATCGGCGAGCAGGCGCGCCTGCCGCTCGCCGGCATTGAGCAGCCTGATGGTGGTCAGCCGCTGCAGCCCGTCGAGGAGCTGCGCCGACAGGCGGGCGAGACGCCGCCACTGCCGCCTGTTCAGCTGCGCCGCCCTGTGGCCGAGAATGACCATGAACAGCGGAATGACCGGTGCGGTCACCAGCAGGACGAGGCCGGAGATCCAGTCGCGCGGCAGGACGGCGATCAGGATGGCCGGCGGCACCGCGGCAAGGACGCCGAGATGCGCCATGAAACGGGAGACGTAAGGGTCGAGCGCATCCACGCCTTCGATGACGACCGTCGCCACCTCGCCGGAGGCGCGTCCCCCCAGCCGCGCCGGGCCAATGGCCGCGAGATGGCCGACCAGGCCGGATCGGACGCGCGCCTTGACGCGGCCTGCGGCCGCCGATGCCCGGCGGCTGGAAACCGAGGACAGCACGAACCGCAACACGAGGATGAATAGAACCGGCGCGAGCCAGGCGAGCGCCGACGCCAGCGGCCCACGCTCCATGACGACCGGCGCAACGGCATTCGCCAGCAGCCAAGCCTGCGGCACCGCGAGTGCCGCCGCCAGGGCGCCAAGCGCCATTGCCCATCGGACACCGCTGCCGCCGGCTTCCGCCACCTGGGCGCGCAGCCACCGCTCGACGGCGGCACCAGGTCGGATCGGCGCGCCCTCCCGGGCGTCAGCCATGGCGGGCGTTCAGGCGGGCGTTCAGCGCGTCGCCCGGCGAGCGGGCTTCGATGTGGCTTCCGCCGCCACGACCCTGGCGACGTCGTCGGCCTTTCCCGAGCCGCCTGCGGCGGCCTGGCCGGTCGCAGCCTTCGCCGCGTCTTCCTGCGCCTCGAACAGGACGCCCGCCGACGCCGCGACGAGGACCATGAAGCCAGTGCCGAGGAACCACGACAGATACCAGGGGCCATAGTCTCCGAGGATGATCGCGAACAGGATGGCCAGCGCGGCGAGCCCCATGGCGATGATGTAGCGCAGGAACATGCCGGCCTCCTCAGTACGCGTGGTCGGACGTTTCGACGTGCTTCACATCGACCTTGCCACGCATCACCCAGAACGCCCAGCTCGTGTACCAGACGATCAGCGGCATGAAGATCAGCGTGAAGCCCACCATCCAGCTCAGAGTCACGAGGCTGGATCCGGAGTTCCAAACCGTGAGGCTGTGCGCGGGATTGGTGCTGGACGGCATGATGAATGGAAACATTGCCGCGCCGACGGTGCCGATCACGCCGATCCAGGCGAGTGCGCCCAGCCACCAGGCCAGGAACGAGCGCCCCAAGGCGAGCGCGAGCACACCCAGCAGGATTCCCGCGTAGACGAGCGCCGGCAGCACCCACAACACCGGATACCGTGCGTAGTGCGCGAGGAGCTCACCGGGCGCGCGGGTCACCTGCTGGTGGAGCGGAGTCTGCGCCGCGGCCGGATCGGGTCCCGCGACCAGGCGGAAACCGTCCATCGTCGACACCCAGAACCCGGCGACAGTGAAGATCAGCAGGGCTGCCAGTCCGCACACGATCGCGGCCTTGCGGGCGCGCGCGCCGACCGGATCGCCCGCGCCACCGGCGAGGCAGCTGCCGCCCATGTAGATCGCCAGGGCGACCGACATGAGCCCACAGAGGATGGCGAAGGGATTGAACAGCCAGAGGAAGCTGCCGGTGTAGTAGGACGTCAGCCGCCAGTCGAAGTGGAACGGCACGCCCTGCAAGACATTGCCGATGGCCGCGCCGAAGACCAGCATCGGGACGAAGCCGCTGATGAACAGCGTCAGGTCCCAGATGGTCCGCCAGCGCTTCGACGGCAGCTTGCTGCGGTACTCGAAGCCGAGTGGCCGCACGATCATGCTCCAGAGCAGGACCAGCATGACGATGTAGAAGCCCGAGAAGGCGGTGGCGTAGACCAGCGGCCAGGCGGCGAAGATCGCACCGCCCCCCAGGATGAACCACACCTGGTTGCCGTCCCAGTGCGGGCCGACGACGTTGAGCGCGACCCGTCGCTCCGAATCGGTGCGCCCGACATAGCGCAGGATGGTGCCGACTCCCATGTCCATCCCGACCATCACGCCGATGCCGGTCAGCAGCACCCCGAGCAGGCCCCACCAGACGAGCTTGAGGATCATGTAGGCTTCCATGGCGATGCCCTCCCCTCAGTGCGCCGTCGAGGCACGCCCGGCCGCCGGCGCCGCGTGCTTGCCGGAACCGTGCTCTTCGGGCCCTTTCCGGATGAAGTGAAGCATCAGGAAGACCTCGACGATCGCGAAGACGGTATAGAGAAGGATGAAGCCGCTCAGCGAGAAGACCATGTAGGACATGCTGTGGGTCGAGACGGACAGCCAGGTTGGCAGCATCTCGTTCACGGTCCACGGCTGACGGCCGACCTCGGCGACCAGCCAGCCGAACTCGCAGGCAAGGAAGGGCACCGGCACCATCAGCACGGCGCTCCACAGGAACCAGCGCCGCTCCTCGACCTGGCTGGCGAGCGTCATCAGCGTCGCCAGTACCAGATAGGCGAGCATCAGCAGGCCGAAGCCCACCATCACGCGGAACGACCAGAAGACGATCCACACCTCGGGGATGGTGTCGCGCGCGGCGCGGGCGATGTCGGCGTCGGTCACGCGCGAGAGGTCACCGTCCGGAGCATAGCGCAGGACCAGGAAGCCGTAGCCAACGTCCCTGCCGTGAGCCTTGAATTGGGCGAGCGCATTCTCATCGCGCGGGTTGGCGCTCAGGCGCTCCATCGCTTGAACGGCCGGGATGCCGTTGCGAATGCGATCCCGAGCCTGGGCTTCGAGCTGATCGATCGCCGGGACGGTGCCGTCGAGCGAGTGGGTGACCAGCAGCGACAGGAGGGCCGGGACGCGGAGGGCGAAGTAGTTCTTCTGCTCGGACTGGCTGGGGAAGGCGATGGCGTTGAAAGCCATGGGCGCCTCTTCGGGTGTCCACAGCGCCTCCATTGCGGCGAGCTTGGTCGGCTGGACGTGGGCGCCGACATACCCCAGCGCGTCGCCAAGCGTGATGACGCCCGCCCCGCCCAGCACGCCGAAGATGGCCGCGACTCGGAACGAGCGGCGGGCGATGTCGAGATGGCGGCCCTTCAGCATGTACCAGGCGCTGACGCCGCAAACGAATATCGCCGCCGTCACGTAGCCGGCCAGCACCGTATGTACGAACTTGGACTGCGCATCCGGATTGAAGAACAGGGTCCCGAAATTCTCGAGCTCCATGCGCATGGTCACGGGATTGAACGCCGCTCCTTGCGGATGCTGCATGAAGCTGTTGGCGACCAGGATCCACAGCGCCGAGAAATTCGAACCGAGGGCGACCAGGTAGGTGACGATAAGATGCTGGGCCTTCGACATGCGGTCCCAGCCGAAGACCATCAGCCCGATGAAGGTCGATTCGAGGAAGAACGCCATCAGGCCCTCGATGGCGAGCGGCGCGCCGAAAGTGTCGCCGACGAAGCTCGAATAGAAGGACCAGTTCGTACCGAACTGGAACTCCATGGTCAGTCCGGTCGCCACGCCAAGGGCGAAATTGATGAGCAGAAGCTTGGTCCAGAACTGGACCATCTTCTTGTAGATCTCGCGCCCCGTGGTTACGTAGACCGTTTCCATCACCGCCAGCAGGACGGTGAGACCCAGCGTCAGCGGCACGAAAAGGAAATGGTAGAGCGCCGTGGCCGCGAACTGCACGCGCGACAGGTCCACGACAAGATCGTTCACCATCTCCCGCTCCTTCGCGCTCCCGCGCGCCCCCGCATCACCGACGCGAGGGGAAGGTTATTACCACAGATTTCGCATGGACATTGGCTGTGTCACTCCGTGTCGTCAACAGGCCAAGACGCCCCAGGCGTCGACGGGACGCGCGGACTCATCAATGGCCGGCAATAGCGCCCATCGTGCCAGCCGTCGTCATCAGTTCTGGCGATGTCGGCATGGCGCGGCGGAGATAGCTTTCTGCCGCGGTCGGCGGTCTCCGCTCGCCATCGCTGCGCAGGATTCCAAGAGGATGTCCCCATGAGCGTGTCGTTCCTCCATTCGCATGGAGCACAGCCCCCGATCGAGATACCCGCCATTGGGCTCGATCTTTTCGTCCGCCTGCCTCCGACGGCCAGTGGCGGCGCGTTCTGCTTCATCGAGACCATCAATGCGCCCGGTGCGGGCCCACCGCTGCATCGCCATCGCGAGGCGGAGATCTTCCGCGTCATCGAGGGGCGCTATCTCTACGAGGTGGACGGCCGACGATTCTTCGCCGAAGAGGGCGACGTCGTCAGCATCCCGGGCGGCGTGGCCCACGGCTTCGTCAACGTGACCGCAATGCCCGCCCGCCAGTACATCCTCATGATTCCGGCCCTCGATGCCGCCGCCTTCTTCGTGGAACTTGCGGCGACGATGCGCGGCGGCATTCCCGATCAGGCGGCGCTCAACGACTTCGGCACCAGATGGAGCGTCGAATTCCTCGGGCCGCCGCTCGACCCGAGCGCACGACCCACTACCTGACGCCGCGCCGGCGCTGACCGATGGGCAGCGGACACGGGCGCCATATCTCGTCCCGTCTTCGGGCGTCGGGCGCACCGCCCCTGCCGCTTGATCGAACGCTCGACTGGCGTCACATCGAGTACAGGCTTCACAGCTGATCGACCGCGGCAATGGGCGCGGAACACCGCTGATAGGGCGGGCTCCAACCGGCCGCTAGGCCGCCGCCTCCCAGCCATACGAAGCCACGGCACACGAACGCAGCAGTCGCAGATAGTCATAGACCGTCGCGACCAGCTTCGGACTGACGCGCACGATCCGCACCCGCATGTCGTCGGGACTTCTTTCGATGGACACGAATCCGTCGTCCACCAGCGCCTTGAGCACACATCGGACGGTCGGCTCCGAAAAGCGGCTGCCACGGTAGAGGTCCTTGAGCGGACGTATCCGCGTGCTGCCCTTGAGCAACCAAACCAGAACCTCAGCACCTTGCGGCATGTTCAGCACCGGCATGTGTTGACGCTTCCAGTTGCCCAATGTCTCGAGGCGCAGACAAAACTCCTCGTCATGGAGGGACTCTGGATTGTCCTGGATAACGTCACCAATCGCCGTCATGTCGGCCCGTGCGGGTGACGCGTGTTCATGCACGATTTTTGAAGATACATCCGGCATGTCCCACCCCGCGATATACAACTTTCGCGAGCACTCATAATCACCCTGCAATCAATACTCGATACCCAAATGGGCCACATAACACGATCCCGTCTACCTGCGGGAACAGTGCACGAATTACGCCACATGCCGAAACAACGAAAGGGAGTTTGGACAATGAGTGTCGAGTTGCAAACATACCCTGATACAACATCTAAGAGTGATGTTCAGACAATCAAATGGAGTGAATTGGAAAAATCGAGCCGCGGCTGAATGACGACCTTCGCGAGGATATGATTCGGGAGGATATGAAAAGACATGCTCGGCGCCGCCTTCATCGACCTGGTATACGAAGCAAGCCTGCTGCCTGACCAGTGGCCGCTCGTCCTCGACGAAATGGCCAAGGCCTGCAGTGCAGAAGGCGGCATCCTCTTCGTCGACAATCCCGAGCAGATGCGCTGGTCCTGCTCGAAGAACTTGTCGCCGCTGGTCGAAGAGTGGGTTGGCAGCGAGTGGCTCCATCGCAATGACCGAGGGAACCGACTGATCCCGCGACGTGAGCCGCGATTCCTCACGGACCTCGATGCCTTCACACCGGAAGAGCTTGATCGGTCACTCTTCTACACTGACTTCTTGCGGCCGCGTGGACTCGGGTGGTGCGCCGGCACGGCGATCCGCTGCCCTGGCGGAAACACGCTGGTGTTCTCCATAGAGAAGGCGTTCCGACGCGGCCCGGTCGACGCCGCAGCCGTGCAGGCTTTGGATGCCGCGCGACCGGATCTCGCGCGTGCCGTGCTGCTGAGCGCCCGCCTCGGGCTGGAGCGCGCCAGAACCACGGTCGCGGTCCTGGAGATGCTCGGCTTTGCAGCTACCATTCTGCGGAGCGATGGCCGCGTCCTGGCGTCCAATACACGCTTCGACGATCTCGGCGAGACCGTGTCATCCGGAAGCCGTGACACTCTCATTTTCGTCGATCGGCGCACCCATCAACAATTTGCCGATGCGCTGTGCGAACTGATCGCGACGTCGAGCAAGGATGCACCTGCAGCGCGACGGAGCAGATCGATACCGGTTCCGGCTCTCGCCGACGGAACACGCATGGTCGGACACCTGCTGCCGATCGCCGGGTCCGCTCGCGATCTCTTCACGGGCGCGACCGCGATGCTCTACTTCACGCCGTTGGCGGAACGCGCCGTACCGCAAGTGGAACTTCTTGAGCTGCTGTTCGACCTGACGCCCGCCGAGGCGCGCGTCGCCAGCGTGCTCGCAGAAGGGCGATCCGTCGATGAGATCGGACGCCAGCTGAAAGTCGCCACCAACACGGTTCGCCGCCATCTCAAGTCGGTATTCAGCAAGACCGGTGTGCACCGCCAAGCTGAGCTCGTGAGTCTGCTCGGAACGACCGACATCGCGCGACGACGCTGTGGCTAGAATGTGGCGAATGCCACAACACCCCATCTGCAACTTGTGCTTCATCAGCAATGTGAATAGTATCGATCACAATCACCTATTGATTGAGACCAACCCGGCATCGGAGGGGATGATGTTGTGGAAGGCCCTGGAATGTCTGCATCGATGGGAACGGGAGAACCTGCCGGGCGCCGAGTCGCCGCAAGGTAATGAGATCGTGGTGTGGCTGCTGAAATGCAAGACCAAGCCACGGCCTCTGAAGGATCTTTATCGCTCCAGCCGGTTCTCCGAGCCGACCATCCGGACGTACCTCAAGGAGTTCGTCGACAGAGGCTTCGTCGAGATCGAGGTCAATGGTCGTGACATGCGTACGCGTTTCGCGCGGGTGACGCCGAAATTCGACCTGGCTCTCGAGGCATACCGGCAGCGTTTTCAGGAAGTCGTGGAAGTCGCCGACAGGCTCGAGCTATTCGAGCAACTGGCATCCGAACTGGAGGGATCTGCCGTCGCCGGCTCCATGGACATTGAAAGATCTCTCCCTCGGGCATAAGGCCGGCCGGACTTTCTCCTTGTCTGCGCCATGCTCAGGGTTCTTCTTGGCGCAATCGACTTTATTGCATAATAATTGCGATTTGTTGCCGCATTGTGCAGGCCACACACGGCGTGTACATGCTTCGCGCAAATACAATGATGCAAGGTGCCTTCTTGGCAAAGTCTCGCTCAATGACATCAACGGCGAAGCATGCCGACATAAGATCGCTTCGCGCCTTCGTCATTCTCGCCGAGGAACTCCATTTCGGCCGCGCCGCCGAGCGGCTGTCCCTCTCGCAACCGAGCCTTACGCAGCAGATTCAGCAACTCGAGAAACGGATCGGCGGCCCTCTTTTTACCCGCAACAACCGTCATGTGCTGTTGACCGACCACGGCACCCGGCTGCTCGACGACGCTCGCGCCCTCGTCGCTCGCGTTGACGCTTTCCTGCACGCGGCGCTGCAGGCCGATGACAAGGTGCAGCATGGCCAGCTGCATATCGGCTATCAGGCGCTCTCCCTGGTGAGCACTGCCAGGACTCTTTATCTGAGGATCGTGCGCAACTGCCTTGGTATGGTTCCGATCCTCCATGAAATGGACACGACGCAGCAGGTGGCGGCGCTGCGGAAGGGCATGCTGGATCTCGGCATCATCGCTCGCCCAACCGGGGAGACCACCCTGCGCCTGCACCGCGTCCTCGCCGAGGAATTCATGATCGCGCTGGCCGACGACCATCCGCTGACGCACCACAAGCGGATCCCGGTCAAGGCTCTGATCAACGTCCCGCTCGCTCTGCCGACGCGGCACACATCGCCCGGCCTGCACGATGCCATCATCGCGACCTGCAGCACCGCCGGCTTCAGCCCGACCATCCTGCACGAGACGCAGAACGTCTGGAACGCGGCCAGCCTCGCCGGGACAGGACTGGCCGCCGCGATCGTCCCGCAGTCGATCGCTGCGGTCCCGCTTCCCGGCGTGGTCTATCGGCCCTTTCGCGGCGCCGCCCCGATGGCCGAACTGTTTGCGGCATGGCTCCCCGGGAACCGTTCGAAGGCCCTGGGACGCGCCCTGGAGCAGCTGCCCCCCGCTGTCTAGTTCGATCGAAGACCTCAGGGCACGGCGAGCTCGTCGAGCCGGAACAGCCAGGTATCCAGGAGTTCGGCGCCGTCCGGCCCGACCGGGACGAGCTCGAACCGCAGCAGGACGGTACGCGGATCGAGCGCCAGCCGCTCGCTCGCAAGAACCGTTTCGCTCGCAAGCACGACCGAACGTCTCGGATGCACGTAGCGGCCGGCGCGCTGCGGCAGGTCGAACTCGCGCGATTCGTGACGCCGCAGCTCCTGGCCTTCGGCGCCGCGTTGGCTGAGCGAGAGGCGCAGCCGGGCGCCGGCCGGGGTCGCTGCATGCCCGCTTGCGCCGAAGGCATAGGTTGCGCCATCGCGCAGGGCCTCCACTGGCACGTCCTGATGGATCGGCGCCTCGAGTGCCAGCGTCCGCACCCCCGGGCGGCCGCGCAGCGTATCGGCCGGCAGCGATGACAGGCGGATCGACCGTTCATCCACCGGGCCGCCGTCGCGGGTCCGCCAGACACGCTCGAACCCTGGTCCGAAATGGAAGTGTCGCAGCAGGTTGGCCACGGGCAGCGGCCAGGCCAAGCGAGTCGGCGGCTCCACCGGAACGATGCGCGACCAGTCATGGCAGTCGGTGATGACGAACGCCACGCCACGCCAGCGACGCGGTTGCGTGTCGGCGCATTCCGCCGAGGCCCGGCCTCCCTGCTCCACAGGCAGCCAGACCTCCCAGCGGGTCAGGCCGTAGAACTCCGTGAAGTAGAAGATCTCCAGATGCCCCTGCCGCCGGAAGCCGGGATCGTCACGAAAGCCATGCCGCGACACCAGAGCCGGCATGGACTTGACCGGCTGCCCGTTCACGCCGCCGAAAGCGACGGACGTCTCGAACCGCCATTCGGTCCACGTCCCGGCGGAATAGCCGGCGGGACAGCCGCCGGGAAAATCCTGCGCCGACTGTTCCCAGTACCGCACCGCGATCGGCATCCGGATCTCGCCGCCGCTGAGGAAGCCGGTCTCGGGGAAATAGATCCAGCCGCCCCATGGCCGGCAGCCTTCGCCGAAGAACGCCGTCCCGAAGCCACCGCCGTCGCGGGTATCGGGGCTCGACACCCAGCCGTCGCGGATCACGTAGCTATCGAAGCCGTCCGAACCGTCGAAAAGGTTGAAGCGGTTGAAGGGCGCGTAGTCGAAGGTGTGGAAGAAGATCTCCCGGCCCTCGCGGTCGCGCCCCGGCAGCGCGTCGCTCTGCTGGAAACCAAGCTGGTTCACGTTGTGATAGGGAATCGCCTCGCCGAAACGGACCTTGCGCGCCCCGGTCCCGGCCGGGCACGCGGGATAGGGATCGACCGGCAACGGCCGGTCGGCGGCATCGACGCAGACCCGCTTGGCCAGCCAGTCCCGTACCTCGTCCGAAGGCGGCGAGTCGCCGGCCGCGGCGGCGGTGTCGAGGACCAGCACCGCCAGCGCCGCGACGAGCACGACGGCACGCCTCAGGGCGTCGCTCCCGCGACCGCCCCCCGTGCCGGCAGATCTTCGAAGCCGGCGACGGCGATCTCGCGGTCGAGATAGCCGATCACGTGCCGGGAGAAGGGTCCCAGGTGCAGGAAGAACGCGACCTGGATCAGCACGAATTCCAGCGCCGCCGGGTTCCGCACGGCCACCGCGAGCACGGTGCGCCAGAAGGGCAGCGCGAGTGCCGGCTGGCGGACATGCAGCCGCCACAGGATCCGGCCCAGCGCCCGCAGCGACCGCCGGACGACGGCAGCCTCGAAGCGCTCGCGATTCGGCGGGCGGACCAGGCGGTCGGCGAGCGCGCGTATGCGGCGAAAATAGGCAGCCGGCGCATAGGCGCCGCTCAGGACGGCGCGATAGTCGGCAAGGATGCGCTGGCGCGGCCGCAGCGTGACGAAGTTGAGCCCGGCGGTACACTGGTCGGCTGTCGCTGCCGCCGTCGAGACTACCAGCGGTCGCAGACGCCCCTCGGCTTCCAGGCGCCGCGCCAGGCGCGTCTCCGGCAGGGCGGTCAACAGCCCGACCATGCAGACCGGGATGCCGGCCTGCTCGATGCAGTCCAGCATGCCCTCCGCGACGCTGCCGCGTTCGCTGTCGAAACCGACGATGAAGCCGGCGATGACGAACATGCCGGCGGCCTGCAGGCGATGGACGCTGGCGGCGATATCGCGCCGTGTATTCTGCTTCTTGCTGGCCCTGATCAGGGTTTCCTCGTCGGGACTCTCGATGCCCGTGAACAGGGCAAAGAAATTGGCATCGCGCAGCAGGGCGAGCAATTCGACGTCGTCGGCGAGGTTCAGCGAGGCCTCGGTCGAGAACCGGAAGGGATAGCCGTGGGCGCGCTGCCACGTGATCAGCTCGGGCAGGAAGCGCTTCAGGGCGCGGCGGTTGCCGATCAGGTTGTCGTCGACGAAATCGACATGGCCGCGATAGCCGGCGCGATGGAGGGCGCCGAGTTCTTCCAGCATCTGCGCATTGCTCTTGGCGCGCGGGACCCGGCCGTAGAGTTCGATGATGTCGCAGAACTCGCAGGTGAAGGGGCAGCCGCGCGAGAACTGGACGCCGACATAGAGATAGTCCCGGAAATCCACCAGGTCGAACCGGGGCAGCGGACTCTGCGTCATGTCCACCGAGCCGCGGGTCGCCTCGAACACGCCACGCCGGACACCCCCCTCCCAGGCCTTCACGAGATCGCCGACCAGGCCTTCCGCTTCGCCCAGCACCTGGAAATCGGCATGCGCATAGACCTCCGGGCTCGACATGGTGTCGGGACCGCCGACCGCCACCGGCTTGCCGTGCGCCTGCGCCAGGCGGATGATCTCGAGCGCATCCGGCCGCTGCGGAAGCATGCCTCCGGTCATCACCAGGTCGGCCCATGCCCAGTCGTCCGCCGAGAGGTCGCGCACGTTGCGATCAACGAGGCGCAGCGACCACCCGGGCGGCAGCAGCGCCGCCACCGTCAACAGCCCCAGGGGCGGCGCCACGCTGCGGGCACCCCAGATCGCGCAGGTCTCGGCCAGGCTCCAGAAGGAGTCCTGCAGGAAACGCGGAAAGACGAGAAGGACGTGCGGTGGCATGCTGACCCCGCTGTGGGAATCGCTTCCTCTCTCCCTGCCCGCCTCCGGCGCCGGCCGCAAGACGCACCGACCACAGGCTGCGCAATGACTTGCCGAAAATAGATTTGGCCAGTCGCCGCTCAGTCCGGCGCGCCGGCATGCAATGTGTCGCCCTCAACCGTTGGGCTCATGGACCTTTATCCGTTTCACTTCGCGAGCTGGCAGCGGCCGCTGCTCGAACGCGCCATCCGCCGCCGCGTGCAGACGGCCTATCTCGGCGACGGGCTGGTGCTGGCCCGCATCCTGGGACGTCACAAGATCTTCCTGCGCAGCCGCGACCGCGGCTTCGCCTGTCACGTCATGCTCGACGGCTTCTGGGAGATGTGGCTGACGCAGTTCCTGGCGCAGCGCGTCAAGCCCGGCATGACGGTCGTCGATGTCGGCGCCAACTATGGCTACTACACGCTGCTGCTGGCCGACGCGGTGGGCGAGAGCGGCCACGTCATCGCGGTCGAGCCCAGCCCCGACGCGGCGGCGCTGCTCGGCGAGACCGTCCTGCTGAACGGCTTCGCGGGACGGACCCGCATCGTGCCGCAGGCGCTGGGCGCCGCGGCGGGATCGGCGCTCCTCTTCACTCCCCACAGCGAACCCAAGAATGCCACCCTGGTGGCGCGTGAGGGGCTGGCTGGCGGTTCCACGCAGACCGTGCGGGTCACGACGCTCGATACCGTGGCGCTCGAATACCCGCGCATAGATCTCGTGAAGATCGATGCCGAAGGCGCCGAGGAGGCGATCGTGGCCGGCATGCAGGGCATCATCGGCCGCGACCGGCCGATGATGGTGCTGGAGTACAATGCCGCGCGCTACCCCGATCCCGGTGGCTTCCTCGACCGGCTGCTCGCGGCCTATGACGGAGTCGCTCAGGAGCTGACCGGCGAAGGCACGCTGGTGCCGATCGACCGGCCCTCCGTGATCGACCCGGGCCCGCGGCAGGACCGGCTGCTGGTCTTCGGATGACCAAAGGCGTCGGCCGCACGATCCTGTTCGAAGCGAGCAATCTGGGCTCGGCGACGGGCACCGGTATCGCCACCTACGCCCGGACCCTGGCCAGGGCGGCCGGCCGCCTGGGCTTCGCGACGGCGGGCCTGTTCGACGTGGCGCGGCCGCTCGACCGCCGGGAGCGGCAGCTCAACGAGGTGCTGGCCTTCGACGCCGTCGAGGCCGCCGAACCCGCCTCCTCCCTAGCCCTCGCCTGGCGCTACCTGCGCTATCCGTTCAATGCGATGGGCGGGCTGCGACCAGTCGCGTTGGCCCGCAGCGGCCTGGTGATCGGCCCCGCGACCGACGCTCTCGGCGCCTTCGATCAGGCCTATGCCGCGACGCGCCTGATCGACAACTGCATGGCGCATTTCAAGATCTACGGCCGCAGTGCCGAGATCCGCCTGCCGCGCCCGCCCTCTCTCTTCCACGCCACCCATCCGGTGCCCCTGGCCGTAAAGGGTGTGCCCAACATCGTCACCATCCACGACCTGGTGCCGCTTCGGCTGCCCTACGCGACACTGGACGACAAGCGCTACTTCTACAAGCTCGTCCATCATCTGGCCCGCGCGGTCGACCACATCGTCACCGTGTCGGAGCATTCGCGGCGCGACATCATCGAATTGCTGCAGGTCGATGAACGCCGCGTGACGAACACCTGGCAAGCCGTCGAGATCCCGGACTCGATCGCCACCCTCACCGACGACGACGTCGCCCCGCGGCTGGAGGCGCTGTTCGGCCTCGGGCTGCGCGAATACTATCTGTTCTGCGGTGCCATCGAGCCCAAGAAGAACGTCTCCCGGCTGCTCGACGCCTATGCCGCGTCGGGCAGCAAGCGGCCGCTGATCTTGGCCGGCGCTGATGGATGGCAGAACAGCGAAGAGTTGCGCAAGATCGGTGACGACCGCTTCCAGTCGCTGCGCATCGACGGCCCCCAGATTCGGCGAGAGCGGCAGGTGCGCCGCTTCGACTATCTGGCGCGTGACCAGCTGCTGTTGCTGATGCGCGGCGCCAGGGCGTTGCTGTTTCCATCACTCTACGAAGGGTTCGGCTTGCCCGTGGCAGAAGCGATGACTCTCGGCACGCCGGTCCTCACGTCGAAAGTTGCGTCGCTGCCCGAGATCACCGGTGACAGTGCGTGGCTCGTCGACCCCTATGCGCTTGAAGATATCAGCCGAGGTATCGTCGCACTGGATACTGACCAAGATCTGAGAGTGGGCCTCGCCAAGCGTGGCCTTGAGCGCGCAACTATGTTCTCTCCAGATACGTACGGGACGCGTCTTCGAGCACTCTATACATCATGGTAACTATTTGATCGACGACAGAGAAGACAATCATCACCAGCAAAATGATGTTACTTTGACACATCGTTGCGAGAGTTTTGCGGTTCGTAGGGTGTATCGGCGGATTGGCTCATCATTGATGACCATCAGGCATTTCAAATCTGTGACACCTCCTCTTCCCAATCGCTTCAAACGCAAACCTTAAGCGCCCCATTTGCGTGTGACCTAATCACCGTCACCTAATCAGGTCGGCAAATGCGAATGCACAAAGATCGTTTGCAGGACTGCCATTGTAGACGCGGCCCAATTGCCGAAGATAGACGGATGTCGCGTGACCTCCTTGCTCCGTGGGATATCCTGTCGTCCCGCTCTCTCTTCGAAGATCAGTGGTTGCGGCTTCGTAGTGATGACGTACGGCTACCCGACGGCACCGTCTTGAGCCCGTATCACACCGTCGACGTCAGCGACTCGGCCAACATCGTCGCCCTAACCCAGAGAAACACTATTCTTTTAGTGGAACAATACCGACATCCTATTCAACAGGTGCAATTGGAGATTCCAGCGGGAAGCGTCTCATCAGGTGAATCCCCCGAGGCAGCTGCACGCCGCGAACTCGTAGAAGAAACGGGCTTTGGTGGAGGCGTTTGGAAGTCACTGGGGACCCTCCATCCCTTCGCCTCTCGACTGAGTTGCGTGGTTCATTGCTTCCTTGCATGCGGAGTTGCTCAAGAAAGCGCCCCACAGCTTGACCGCGGTGAAGTCCTAAAAGTACACGAACGGCCTTGGGCCGAGTTCACAAATGAACTCAAGTCTGGGGTCTTCATCTTGCCGGAGGCGACACAACTCGCTGCGATCTTTCTCGCACTGCATAGAGCCGGCTGCTGAACCTGCGCGCTAGAGGCACTGGCTGATAACATGCCAACAAGTTT
>QFCS01006627.1_pt1 | contig 35263 bp, 35 predicted proteins | sample 3576561 | NCBI WGS metagenome assembly QFCS01 | reverse complement strand
GTCGTATATATGTCCGCACTGCGCGGCCAGCGCCTGACTTTCGTCGCTCGCCAGTTCGAGATCACGCGCGGAAGCGCCTCCCGAAACCCAAGCGCCGCCATCGGCGGCTAGTCGCTAGCCGCCGTGATCACCACTAGCAACCATATCAGGACCGACGCGCATGATGCTGACCGATTCGACGCGGTATTCCGGCGGATCTTCGATCGGAACGCCCGAGACTAGCCGCTTGACCCTCGCTCGACACGCGTCAATGTCGGCGCTATTCTCGAAGGGCTCGACCCGTGCGCCAGCGCAATCCACAACACTAGCAAGCTGGAGATCACGGGCGGACACGCCACCCGGTGCCCATGCCCGCGCAGATCGGCCGGCACGCGCCTTGAGCCGCTCAAGCCGTACGAGCTCGGGCGCCGAAACGGAAATGATTCGCCAACTCGCGTCCAGCAATGGTAGGTGTGAAGCGCTCGACGGTAGGCCATCCAGGACAACGCGAGGCCGTGTTTGCGCCAAGGCAATCACTGCGGCCGCCACACTGTCTGGTAGCGGTCGCCCCGCGTCGGCATCGCGCAGCATGGCCAACACCCGGACCGGGATATCGCTCGGCAACATGCCCTTCTGTGCCAGCCGCCGCAGCGCCCCAATGCTGATGTGCCAGTACCCATCGTCAGCAAGCATCCGGCCTATTGTGCTCTTGCCCGCTCCGTGGGGTCCGACGAGGCAAAGTCGATTGATTCTCGTCACGCGATACTATAGGTTTTGGCATGGACGTTCCCACGCACCTGCGTGACCTTGGCTGTGATGGCGTCAATAGTTGCTAGGACGCCTTCCTCCTGCAGAAGTGCAAAGACTAGGGGGTCGGTCCGCCTCAATGCAGTGAGGGTGGTGCGCGCATCCCGCATGTTGTCGATCGCATCCCCGATGTACTCGAGAGTGATGATTGGGTTCACGGCCCTCTCCTCGCTAGGTTGCCTGTTCCATTTCGATTTTCCCCATCTTGTTTGCTTAATTGGCCCAAACATTCGCCTTAGTTGACTTGGCCTGTTCGGCGGCGAGTCCGCCAGGCCTTCAGAATTAGTGCGGCTACGGCAAATTGGCCGACTCACCGCATAGATCAGGCTCTACAAATGCGCGAGGTATTGGCGCACCAGCGCCCACACCATTGGCCAATTGACAACTTCGCGACTCGCCCACAGGACAAGCAGCAGGGCGACTAACCTGCCCCATGCCCAGCGTCGACGCATTGGCCGCGGCAACTCCCTAAACATCGGGATTACGAGACGCGGGCCAGGTTGCCTTGCATCACACCACTGGACTCCATTTCGCCGTAACGAATCTCCTTGGCCACAAGCGTCCCGCCGTTGCGCAGCGAAACGGTAGAGACTTCATCGGCCTCAATAGATCCCCAGTTAACCAATAATTCGGTCGCCGTAACCGTCGACACCTTGATCGTACCCAGGTTAAACAATCGCTTGACAGAGACCTCGACACCGATCTCTGCGCCTTCCGCAACGATGAGAGAGCCGTTGGGAATCTCGATGCGACCGGTCGGCAGATTGCCGGCAATGAAGAGTCCACCCTCCAGGATCTCAATGGTGCCCTCTATCGCGCAAGAAACCTGCAGGACATGGCGAACGTCTTGGGCCGCGTGGTCGATCACCAGTTGCTTCCCGTCTATCCGATATCCTGGTCCCTCTTCGTCTTGAACGATTCGGGTCTCCGGCGAGGCGCTTGGCGCTAGCGGTACCGCAGGCGCGGGCGCCAATGGCTGCAGGGGGCTCACGTTGTTCATTTTTTTTAGCTCGGCTGAGTTGTCGATGGCTGTACTTGCGGGCGCGCAACCTCAGTGGCGGCGCTGGCGGCGGTCTCGTGCTGAGTCGCCGGTGTTGCATCACCTGCCTTCTGCGGCGCCGCTTTAGATAGGCCGACCGGCGTCACCTTTAGCGTCACCTTCACGCCTGCCGGATCCTCACCGGAGGGTGTTGTCTGCATCGCGCGCCCCTTGGCAGCGTTCTGTAGCGGCGCCGGGAGCGGCACAGCGGCTGCAGCGTTGACTGCGGGCGGTAGGTTCATAGGTGGGGTTGTGGCCGCGGGAGTCGGCGGCGCCGGCGGCAACTTCGCGGGTTCGTAGATGGGCGTGGGGTTCGACGGTGTGGCGTGGACTTGCGATGCGGCCAACTGACCATCGGCACCGCCCTCGGCACGACTTGACGCGTGAGCGGGTTCGACCGCCCCGCTAACGACCGGCCCCTTCGATGCGGAGGCCGGCTCAACGATGGCCCGTGCCGAGACTTCGACTTGCGGCGACGTACGGGACGCAATTGGACGCACATCCGCTGGGACCGCAGCGGTCTGGCGATGAAGGAAATACTGCTGCCCCGCAAAGCCCAGAAGAACGGGCGAGGCTAGCAGCGCCATCAGTCCCGCGCGCTTTCGATATCGATGGCACCAGGAGTACGCATCATGCGCTACCCGGCGCAACGGTGCTGCTGCCTCCATCCGCTTAGTGCGTCCTTCCCGCTTCCGGGGAACTTCCTGCGATGGAAGCTGCCCTACGTTAGTACGCAGAATGGTCGGCTCCAGCGCCACAGTTTGCGCGCCGATAAGGGCAATGGGATTAGGGCTGAGATCGGATTGCATGGAGGTATTGAACGCGAAAACCGTGGAATCGTGGGGTTCAAGTTCTCAAGAAAAATGCCGCTGATTCGATCGTGCCAATCATCAAGGCAATGCTTCGCTGAGTAAAAGTGGACTCGCGAATAGCCGCGCCCACGATCTCGCGACCGACCGCTGAATGGAGAGCGCGCCGAGCGTGTCCCACCAGCCATTGGCAACCAGAATCACCGGCGTGCCATAGTGGAGGTGATAGAGCGGGAGGGATGTGCTGGCTTCGAAGCAGACCAACAAACTGGCCGGCTGACCGGCTACGTTGATGACACTGCCCACCCTGGCATAGTCAGCCGGATATTCTTCAATCAGGGGAATAGGTGCGATAGCGGGCGTAAAGGCCCCCCGGGGAAGATCCCAAACTCCTTTGCGCAGCACACCGTCCTGCGAGCTAATCCCGCCGACCAATAGGCGCTGGCCGGGCGTCAAGGCTTCCCGAAGACGGCGCATACCTGCCAATGGCAATGTGCCAAGCCAGTTCTCCGGCGCAACGATCACCGTCGCCGACGAATCGCGCACTACGTCGGCAAGCCGAAGCATCGCCAGGGCGGCGTCTTCGAAAGTTCGTGGCACTGGCGGAGAAGGGCGATATTGCTGGGCGGACCAGCCCGGAATACTTCGTGGCGGGTAGCTGTACGCGTGTAGATTCAAGCCAGCGGCCAGCATTGTGGCTGCGGCTAGAAAGGCGAACAGCGCATGACGCCTTGCTCCATCAATGTGGCGCCAGCCCGCAATGGCAACCGCGACCCCGCCGTACAAAGCAACGCCCAGATACCCCGTACCAGGGAATAGCCAGCCCGCCCCAGCTGCCGGTGGCAAGGGCAGCCAGTACGCAAGTGGCGGAAGGGTCGGCAATGCCATTTGCATCCAACCGCGTAGCCACCACCGGCCTGGCATTAGCGCGGGAACTGCCATTAGTCCGGCATAGATTGACTGTGCGGCCAAGGCGAGGCACAACGTTGCGCCGGACGCATAGGCCGAAAAGGCAACGCACCATGCGACGCCCAGAAACAAGGCGAAGGCTCGCCCATAGCGAACCACCGCAGATTGACTATCGGTCGCTAGTGGCAAGAAGGCGTACCCTAGTCCGCTGATTGGGGGCAGCGATAGGCAGAAGCCAAAGATCAGACACCAAGCGCTAGCGTTGACGTGCGTGTCCAAACGTACGAGGAGGGAATTTCTAAGCATCGTTCGCGAATTTGAGCACGGCAACAACCTGCCGTGGATTGCAATAGAACAAGAAAAGCGACTGGATTTAATAGTAGGACGACCTCGAAACGCGAAGCTTATACGCGTATTTTGAGCACAATTTTGGCCGCTGCTCTCGACTATCATTTTATGAATCAACGACTTACGTGACAAAATTTTGCCCACTGCGGGCAGAATTGAGCAAAACCACGCGGCCCGGCACCTCGATAATCGCGAATCGAGCACGTTTTAGTCACACACTCGACTGCACGCCTTCGCGCGGTTCGCGCAGGATTCAGTGACATCCACCCAAAGAAGGAAACCACGATGTCACAACTCACTGCCGTTGAATCCGACCGGGACAGCTTCGAAGGGGGCCTCGGCACGGAGAACGATGAACTTCTCGTGGCCGCCGAGGAATCCCGCGATGCCCTCGCAGCCGACGTCGCAGAAACCTCGCGGGGTGCCGCCAATGCCGAATCGGCCACCGACGAGGCCGACCGGGCCCGCGCCGAGGAACAGATCCGCCGCGCCAGCGCGCAACGCGAGCGCGGCAAGCAAGAACTCAAGCGCAAGATTGCGGGCATTCCGTCGGTGCAGCAACACGTCACGCTCAACGATCAGGTGGTCGCCTCGTCGTTCACCCGCTTCTTCTACATCATCGACAAGGGTGCCGAACTGATGCGCCGGCGCGGCGATGCCGTGATCGGCCTGGAACGGGCGACCAAGCTGCGCGAACAGTTGCAGACGCTCATCGGTGCCGTCGAGGCGGACGTGCGCAGGGACCTGGACGCCACGCAGGCCCTGATCGACCGGGACGCCTATGCGGAGGACGCGATCGCGGTGACCTACACAGCGCCCACCTATAATGAGACGATCCAGATCCGCTCGCGGGAAGGCCTCGCGCTGCAGCGCGTCTTCGCCATGTACGACCAGTTGCTGTCGTTGATGGTCAACCTCGAATGGAACGGCAAGATCGACCCCAGCGAGGTCGATCAGATGCGCTATCAGGCCAAGCAGAAGATTCGCCCGATCTTCCGCTTTGCCGCCCGGGCCAATATTGGCATGAACGCCTCCCGGGCCAGGAATGCCAGCGGTCAGGGTACGCGCGGCCGCCGCCGGGCCACGGATGCCAATGCCAAGGGCGACGACGCCATCGTGGAGGCCGTGAGCGGTCTTCAGTCGAGCCTGGCGGAAAGCGCCGGCGATACCGACGCAACGCTGCCGATCTGATGGCGAGCGACGAACGCCTGCTCGCGGGCCTCAACCCCGAGCAGCTCGAGGCGGCACGCTGCCGCACCCACTGTCTTGCCGTGGCCTGCCCCGGCTCCGGCAAGACCAAAACCCTGGCCGCGAAAGCGGCTTTTTTGCTGTCGGACGGCGCCTCGACCGTCACGGCCGTCACCTTCACGCGCGACGCCGCGCTGGAATTGCGCGAGCGCATCGTCGCCATCGCCGGCGACGCGGCCAAGCCGCGCCTGCTGGTCGGCACCTTCCACTCAATCGATCTGCTGATGAGCTTCCCCAGGGGACGCAGCAGCTTTGGCAGCGCCATCCTGGCTGACATGCGCTCGCCCTACGGCGACCGCGCCTGGGACATCGTGCGGGAAGGCGAGCGGCGCTTCTATCTGCGACGCGCCCTTGCCCAAGCCGGCCTCGAGATCGAACTGGACGAGGCCACGCGCCTGATTGAGGACGCCAAGGCGGCCGGCAAGGGCCACGGCCTCGCGGACGCGCACCTTGAACTGCTGGAAACCTATCAGCGCATCCTTGAGCGAAACGGACAGGTCGACTTCCAGGACATTCTCCTGAAGACCAACGAGGCCTTGTTTTCCGGCGCCATGACGCCGCTGCCGGTCGACTACCTGCTGATTGACGAGTTTCAGGATACCGACCTCGTGCAGTATCGATGGGGGGCGCACCATGGCACCGCTGGCAGCCAGATCACCGCGGTCGGCGACGACGATCAGTCAATCTATGCGTTCCGCCGTGCGCTCGGCTATGAGTGCATGCAGATGTTCACCAAGGAATTCCAGGCGAGCACCATCCTGCTGGGCATCAACTATCGTTGCCGGGACGAGATCCTGTCGTCCGCGGGCAAGATGGTGCAGGCCAACCTCGGGCGGATCCCCAAGCTCCTGCAGGCGGCCAAGGGAGCGGGCGGGCGCGTGGAGTGGGAGCGCTTCAGCGACTTCGACCTGGAGGCTGAAGCCTGTGTCGACGCCATCACCGCCGCGGGGTCTGAGGATGCCTCATTCGCCGTTCTCACGCGCGCCAATCGGCGCCTGGACCTGATCGAGGCCATGCTGGTATCCCGGCAAATCCCTTATCGGCGCGCCGACGGCGAGTCGGTGCTGGACAAGCCGGAAGTGGCCCTGTTCGGTGCCGTCATCGACACCGTGGCCACGCAAAGTGCGCGGGCCGTCGACCAGGTGCTCGGCTGGGCCGGTTTGTCCGAGGACAACCTCGCGCAAATCCACCAGTTGTTCGGCAATGCCATCCGGATCGGCGCGAAGCAGGATTTCGAGACCACTACCCTCTCCCCGGACGGCATTGCCACCTGGAAGGACTTTGCCAAGCGCCATCGGGCCTGGTCCTCCCTGAACAAGGAGGGCCTGTACCACCTGATGCTGCTCGGTATTCAGGAATGGCTCTTGCTCCACGCAAAGGACGACCGGACCAAGCGCATGTTGGAAGTTGCGGCGGCGATCTATCACCCCGCCGGAAAGAGCCCAAGGGAGCGACTCGATGAGCTGCGCCTGGCTCGCCAGAAAAAAAAGAAGGATCAGACCGGCCACAACGCGGTGCAGGTTTCGCTGATGACCGCCCACAGCGCCAAGGGGCTGGAGTTCGATCGGGTCTGGATTCTCGGCGCCGAGGAGGAGGCGTGGCCCTCGAAACACGGGTCGCTGGAAGAGGAACGGCGCCTGATGTACGTCGCCATGACGCGGGCGCGGGAGCAACTCTGGATCAGCGCAGCCGGCAAGCGCCGCACCAGCCCGTTCGTCGCGGAGACTGGGATTGAGCGGGCGCCGGAAGGCAAATACAAGACGTCAAGCCGGCCAAGCGCGGCCTTGGTGGATGCACCCAGCCCCTAGCCCACGCGATGTTCGTCGGCCAGCTCCTGTGCCGTCTTGCGCGGGATCCGCAGCGCGCTGGTCTTGACCGCGCCATACGCCATCAGCACCGGCGGCAAGACGGCCAGTTGCTGGTCCCGATCGATGCGCCCCTCAAATCTCGCCACATACAGGCAGCCATAGGCTTCGTCGAAGCGGCGCAGCAGCCGATACAGGCGCGCCCCTTCCCCCGACACCAGCCGCAACTCCACCTCGGCATAGATCACCGTGGTCGTCGTCGGGTGGATGGCACGACAGCGGAGGCCCAGCAGATCGACCTCCGTCTCTAATTGATCCAGGTCCCGGCGGAGGGTCTCCAGGTAGCCACGCAGTTGCGCGAAGGCCCGCATCTTCGTGGCCAACAGGTGAAAATCCCGTCTGACCAGGCGGCACACCAGCGCCGTCCGCAGCGGGAAGGTCGCACGTGATTCAACGGGGGTTCGCACCTCTTCGATCCGATGCGAATTTTTGATGACGAGCGAGGGATTCTGGTCCATGGCAGCATTATTAGGGCTTCGCTTGTACCCGGTCAGGGCGAAACCGGCGGGAAATCGCACGCGACTCGCCGCTTTCCTTTCCCGGCGCTACGCCTTATGATGAATGCACTCTTCAGCCGTGCAAGCGGCAATGTGTCTCCAGCAAAACAGCACCGGATTTGTTGCGGACTTGCTGGCTGACTCCCAGAATTCGGGCGTCTTGTCGTGCCGGCGCCCTCGCCTCTCCAGGTTGGGTTCGCCTGCCAACACGTCGCGCCCTTCCCCTTCGATCGTCGCCTCAGGCCATTCCGGCCCGCCTTGGCGTCCCTTCACTCCTCTCCCTGCAAACCGCCATGGAAATACTCGCCGTGCTGATTCTGGCCGTGCTCCTGTTTTTCGCCGTCGGGAAACGCAACGGGTCCGATCACAACCCGCAAATCGATCCATTCTTCTTCTCGCAAGACAAGGACAGCATGGATGACGAATAACAGCTGCCGACGCAGCGGAATGGCCTAGCCATTCCAGTGCACAGGCACACGGACTTCCCAAGCCTCTCCGAGGCACACATGAAGATCCACCGGATTTGCCGGTGGATAAACCGTTACGGCGATGCCGTCATGGAGAGAAATCATGGAGAAGTCCATCCTGTCGGACCGACTCAGCAATGGCACCGCGCGCCTGAATATCTCGGGCCGCATCCGCAGTGGCACCAAGCTGCTCACCGCGGCCGCCGCAAAGAACCCAAAAGCCGTCTCCCTCTTTGCCCCGGCGCTTGCCGGCCAGCAGAAGTTCAAGGACGCCGAAGCGGCCATCGCCGCGCAGTGCAACATCGCCTATCCCACCCGTCCCGTGAACACGCCCCACTTCAATGTCTCCGGGGCAGACTTCGAGATGCCGGAATTCGCCCGGCACATCCTCGACACCTACGGCGAGCAGCGCGCGGACGACGTAACCCGTCTCTACCGCTTCCCGATCGTCTTCCACACCGATCAACTGCTCGACTTCTTCCCGCATGCCTTCAAGTCTTACGGCGGCACGGTCAACTACGAGTCCCGCTATGGCAAGGACGGCAAGCGCTACTGCATGTACCGCGAGCCGGTCACCCCCGAGCAAGTCCAGCAACAACGCGCGCAGCGGATGAAGTTTCATCCCCGGCGCGAATTGGTGCCGCGTGGCGAGTGCATGCCGGATAGCTGCCCCGAGTATCTGCAAGGGCAGTGCAAGTTCCGCGGGGAGCTGCAGTTCTATATCCCCGGCATTCCGACCGTTGGGCCCGTATCGATCGCAACCACCAGCCAGTACGCCGCCGAAGGCATCTTCACCGACCTGATGCGCATCAAGGCCGCGCTGGGCACCATCCCGCGCTTCAATCCGTTCCAGCCGGGCAAGCCGATCTACTGGCTCACCAAGGTGCAGGAGACGCGGACGTACTACGACGACCAGGGTGCCAAACGCCTGGGTATGCAGTGGGTGCCCAAGCTCACCGCGGATCTGGACATGGCGAAGGCACTGAGCCTGAACACCGCTCCGACGCTGGCGCTCGGCTTGGCTCCCGCCGCCCCCCAGAGCTGGCTGGCCGAGACCACGCCCGGTCGCCAGGCTACGGAGATGCCGACAGACGGCAACACGCCGTCCGCCACGCTGGCGGCCGATCCTCCGGGCGACTACGACGCCGAGCTGCAAGCCCGGGTCCTGCGAGCCGTCAACGACAGCAACGGCGACCCCGAACTGGTCAGCCAGTGGGCCACGCGGCGGTATGGGCAGGATTGGTCCCGCACCAATGCCTCGCTCGACGCCGTCCATACCGTCTTCCGCAGCCTGGGCAACGACGGTGAGTACGTCAACGCTCGCCTGCGTTTCGAGATCGCGGCATTGGTGAGCGGCATCGACGAGACCCTACGCAAGCAGTACTTCAAGGCGAAGCTGGGCAACGGCTGGACGCACAAGATCGACCAGTTGGCGACCGCCACCGGCGAACTCGAGGCGCTGGCCGAGCGTGGCGCGAACTATGCCAGCAGCTTGATGCTGAGCTTCCTGGACGACCTGCAACTCCCCGCCTAGCGGTCCGCGGTGGCACACACCGCCAACCCCGTGCCGGCAATCGGCACGGGGCGCTCAACCTATTCCATCGAGAGGTAATCATGACCGCAATCTTCACGGTGCTGCATGTGCGCCAGCATGACCGCAATCGGGTCCGCCTGTGCACGACGCTGATCGCCGCCGAGACCGACACAGAGGCCGAGACCATCTGGCGGCTCTGGGCTGCGAGACTGCTCGAGGCCAAGCTGCTGCGACACGCCTTTATTAATGCCAACGCAGGCGATCGCGTCAAGCTGTGCAGTGCGTGCGACATCGAGATCCTCGACGTCGAGGCCTTCGAGCACTGGCGCCAGATCGCAATCAGTCCATTCCACGAGGACGGCCAGCATTGCCCGGCTGTCTGGAGGGAGATCCACAACGAGATTAAGTTGGAATACGAAGCCCAGCACCGTCAGGAGGACGAGGCCGAGAAAGGCCCCTTCGACGATACCTTCAACCAGAATCTGGCGAGGGGCGAGGAAGTCCGCCCCTTTAACTGGACCGCGCAGGATAAGTCCGACGCAATGGATGGGAAATGTCCATTCTGCGGCCTGACCGACACTTGCGACGATTGCGAGTCAGCGGGATCGGCGAGCACACCCTGTGCCGCGATCCTCTAAACAATCGCGCGTGCCTTCGTTGGCTTACCGCGCCCTCCCCCGACGTTCGGGGGCTTTCTCTTACGCGTTTTCCTAGCGCGCAACGGAAAGCCGTTCCCTCGCTTTCCATTCGCCGCGTACGCGGCAGGTAAGGAGGAACCTCCATGAAAATCGCTCACATGAGTGATCTGCATTACTCCGCAAGAAATCTCGCAGAGTCCAACCGCTGCTTTGGCGCTGCGGTCGACCATGCAATCGAGACCGGCGTGCAGGCGGCGGTCATCACCGGCGACGCCACCGACCATGCGCTTGACGCCCACGAACCGGCCTTCCGGGAACTGGCCAAGCAAATTCAGCGACTGGCCGATCATTGTCCGGTCCTGCTACTGCAAGGCACCTTCTCGCACGAGCCTCCGGGCCTGCTGCGCGTCCTGGAACTGGTCGGCGCACGGCATCCCATTGCCGTCGCAGACCGGATCGGCCAAATCGCCCTGGTGCAAGGCCAGTGGCACAGCAACGGGTTGACATGGGACGCGCCCGCCGATCTGGTGGTCACGTGCCTGCCGACCGTCAACAAAGCAGACCTGATCGCCACGGTCGGCGCGGAACATGCCGCGGCCGAGGTTGGCCAGGCGCTCCATCAACTGCTGGCCCTGTTCGGCCCCGTCAATGCCCGGCTCTTCGCGCAAGGGGTGCCGACGCTGCTGATCGGCCACGGCACGGTGGATGGTTGTCTGACCGAGCACGGCGTGCCGATGGCTGGCCAGGACCACGAGTTCAATCTGGGTTCGCTGTTCCAGGCCAACACCGATGCGGTCGCACTTGGCCACATCCATAAGCAGCAAGAGTGGCGGCGCGAGTTCGCCGGCAGACGGCAACTGATTGCCTACGCCGGCTCGATCGGCCGCTTTCACTACGGCGAGGATGGCGACAAGTCCGCCCTGATCTGGGACATCCGACCCGGCCAGGCCGAGTATGCGGTCTTCGTGACGCCCGCACGGGTCACGCTCGACTTGCACTTCGACGGTCCACCAGATCTGGAAGCAATCCGCGAGTTGGGCCAGCGTTGCGCCGGCGCCTTCGTGCGCGTGCGCTACCTGGTCGACGAGGAACACCTGCAGTCGGTGGACCGCGCGGCGATCAAGGCAGTACTGCAAGGCGCGGCCGAGGTGAAGCTCGAGGGCAAGACCCTGGTGGTCGAGCGCCAGCGCGCGGCGGGGATCTCTACCGCCGCAAGCCTGGCCGACAAGGTCAAGATGTGGTGCGAGCAGACGCAGTCACCCTTTGCGCCCTTGTGCGACCGGCTTCAGACCCTGTCAGCCGAGGCTCCTGAGGCTATCGCTAGCGGCATCATCCAGCGTCTCAAGACGCGGGAAGCCGCGCATGACACTGCCGACGTGCTTGGCCAGGTGCCGGTACCCGCCACCCACAACCCGACCGCCCCGGTACCGCCGGCGATCGATGCCGAAGTCCCTTCCTGGGTCACGGAAGACCTGTTTGCCTAACGGCACCCACGGCAGGATCTGGCTTCCACAGCCGGTCCTGCCCAACAACCCCTTCAAACATGCCACAACACAAGGACCAACGCAGGATCCGTCCCAATCACGAGCCGGGCGCCCTGCCGGTCAATCGCCTCGTCGAGGTGACGGCCGAATGGCTGCCAGAAGGCACAAAGCTCGAGGCCTACTGGGACGACACCTACTGGAACAGCTGGGTGACGCCGCTGTTCCCGCTCGCGTCCGTGCATCGGATCGTCGATCTGATGCCGGGCGTCGAATACCACGAAGCCGAGGATGCCGTTCTGATCCACAGCGGGAACGATGTTGAGCAGTTCCACGCGCTCTCCATCGAAGTGAACAGCCAGCCGGTGACCGTGTATGTCGTTGGTGCCGGCTTCTGCTGGGAACTGGCGACGTGAGCACCCAGCCAATTCGAAAGAGGCTCGAAATGACACAACAGGAACTCATCGCCGAGAACGAGCGGTTGCGCAAGTTGCAAGAGCAGCAGGTGACCGCGCTGAAAGCAGTTTGGAAGTGCTACACAGCGACCCAGATTGGCCATGCGCGTGTCGGGAGTGCCGTCTGGCTGGTCGCAGAGGCACTGGATGAAGCCGGCGTCCGCCGTCAGCCTGAAGGCGACGCGGCCGAGGCCAGCCACCGGCACCACTGAACCACCGCAGACAGCCCATCTAACCACCCTTGCGGGTCCGCATCCGCAAGGGGCGGGCTCCGCGCCACACCGAGGAGATTCCGCCATGGATCTGAATGGCATTACTGCCGAAATGATGGAGTCCGCGGCCCACAGCCCGGACCTCGACAGCGCGCTGAAACCGCTCCAGGCGGCAGCGGGCATCACCAGCGGCGACACCGCCGGCCTGTTCTTCAGTTTTATGGATAGCGAGAACAGCCAATGGTTCGAAGCCTCGCCGGCCCAACGCCATGTCTGGCTCCGGCAATGGCTCGTGCTGGAACAACGTCACGCGTCCCAGCAACCGTAGTCGCACCCCAAACCACATCGCCTGCCCCACGGCGGCGCCTCGACCGCTCGCTGCCGTCACGTCTGGCGGCGCTTTCTATTTGTCCACGGAGAACAATCCATGCATCGCACAAGCCGCCTGTTCGCAGGCTTCACCGCAACCCTGCTTCGCAGGCTCTTTATCTTCTTTCTGCATGTCGGCATTTTCTTCATCTTGCTCGCTGCGCTCCTGCACAGGCGCGCTGCCTTTCGTCAACGGGCCGCCACAACCGTGGCCAGCTGGCCTGTTCTGGGCTCGGCAGTCAACACGGCAGATCGCGCTGCGCAAACGGCAGCGCGACTTCATGCCGAGACAGCGAACGAATGGGCTGCACGCGTTGCGCGCCTGGTCAACGAAGGCGATCTGGAAGCCGCGGCCACCGCGGCTTACGTGGTCGGCCGCTACGGAGCCGAACTGCCACCGGCCGTCGCTGCGCACGCGTCTCTGAAAGCGGCATATGAGCGAGGTATGGCCGACACCAAACAGGACGCGGCGGAACGCGGGGCAACCCGAGTTCTGGTGCCAATGACCCGGTAAGCGGCAGCCCTTTTCCAACCATCCCTAGCGGGTCCGTGCCCGCAAGGGGACGGATCTGCGCGACTAACCTGCAGACCCAATGAAATTACTGCAACACATCAAGCAGGCGCTCCGCGCCCCAACCGTGAAGCAGCTTGAATCGGTCGGTCGCCTGGCGCATACCCTGTCGGCCGCCTGCATCATTGCGGCCACTTCCCTGGCGTTCGGCAGTGAACCGCTCACGACCGGCGGCGTAGTTCGCTACGTCCTACTGTATTTTTGGGGCGTGATATTATTTGTAACAGGTGTCCTTCTAAGCAAGGGAGAATAAAATGCTCGGCATGCTACTCGTCAGTGCTTTTGGCGTCGCATTTTGCACCCTCTGCTGGGTAATGCTGGACGGTGCAGAAAAAGCCAAGGACCGCAGCAAGAACGAGTCCGTTTGATTGCTCTGCAACGCGAAACAGCCACTTCGGTGGCTGTTTCCCTTTCTGGACTCCCGGTAGAAGCACTCCAAATCGTGCTGCATTTCGCCACCGTTTCGAGTTCCCCCGGCACATTGCATTGCGCTTACACTAGGGCTACGCCGGGCCCACCGGCACTGTAGAGATGTTGCGGATTGATCCATGCGCCCTCCCGGGCCTATCGATCAGTCTCCGTGGTTTCCAATTCGCCGCGCCAGCGGCAGGAGTTGAACATGAAACCACGCATGTTAAGCCTCGCAAATTTCATTGGTATCCAGTCCGGCTTAGGCAAGCCCGAGATCACCCTCGATCTGCGTCACCTGGATGCATCCACCACCCTCGTTGCCATCGCTGGCCCCAATGGCGCCGGCAAGACCACCATCATGGACAACCTTCACCCGTTCCGGGTGATGCCCTACCACGCCACCACCCCCACGCCGAACGGCTTCTCGTACTGGGATCACGTTACCGGCGCACAGGCGGCCAAGATGCTCGAATGGGAGCACGACGGCCAGGTGTTCCGCACCGACCTGGTGTTTCGCCAATCCGGCAAGACGAAGAAGCAGGACGCCTACCTGACCGTCCGCCAGGGCGAGCAGTGGATCCCGGTCAACCTTCCCAACGGCACGATATCGGACGGCAAGACGGATACCTACGATGCCTGCGTTGAGCATCTGCTCGGCAAGCCCGAAGTGTTCTTCACCGCCCACTTCTCCGCCCAATCCCGCACCTCCCTTTCGGCGATGAGCGCCGGCGACGTCAAGTCACTCCTCTCGTCGATCCTCGGTCACGACCAAATTCGCGAAGAGGGTGCCAAGGCAAGCGCCGTCGGCAAGCTGCTGAACCAGGAGCTCGAGCGCACCCAGGAGGATCTGCGACTCGCGATGGCGGCGGCATCTCGCGCCAGCGTGCTGGACAGCCAGATCGTCCAAGCCGACACGCAGCTGACTGCGGCAACCGCCAACGTCGATGCGGCGCAGGCGGAAGTCACCAAGGCCAGCGCCGCCCTGGCGGCCACGCAGGCGCAACTTGACGCGCAGGCGTCCGTGCGCCAGCAACGCGCCCAGCTCGAGCAACAGCAGCAGGCAGCCGGCCGGGAGGCCGCACAGCAGCAAGCCGGCATCGACGCCGAGGCGACCGCGCGCAAGCGCGAGCTCCACGAGGCCTTGACGCAGGGCCAAAGCCAAATCGCCGGCCTTGCCACAGAAGCGCAACGGTTACGCAAGGACCAGGCAACCCGGCAGGCGATGCTGGCACAGGAGCCTGCCATTCAGCAAGCGGAAGTCGCTACCGCGCAAGCCAAGACGCAGCTTCAGGCGCTTGGCCAGCAACGCGAGGCGCTCAACGCGCCCATTGCCACCCTGGCGCAGCGCCGCAAGGAACTGACCGAGGTGTCGGTGGCGCACCAGAGGACGATCGCCGACGGCTCGGCCAAGAACCAGGCCGTGCAGTCGATGACGGTCAATGCCAAGCTGGCCGATGACGTGCCGTGCGCCGGCAGTGCGCTGCAACCCAGGTGCCCGCTGCTGGCCAACGCGATGGCGGCCAAGACTGCCCTGCCGGGCGAGATCGCCCAGCTGAAGGACATGCGGAAGACGTTCGAGGCCAGCAAGGCGCGCAGCGCCGCCCTCGCCACCGCCATCGCGGAGCTGGAAAGCAAGGATTCGCAAGCCCGCCAACTGGATCAGCAACTCCGTGCGCTGAACGATCAACTCTTGCAGTTGAGCCGCGTTGCCAATCAGCGCGACGCGCTGGCCGCCGCCAAGCAGGCCCTGCCGATCGCCACACAACGCCTGCAGGAGATTGGCGCGACCGAGGCGGAACTGAACCAGCGACTGGCCGACTTGACCAAACGCATCGCGGCGGTCGATCAGGACGCGGCAGCGAAGCGCAAAGCCACCGAGGCGGCCCACGCCGAGAAGCTCGCCAGCCTGGTGCAGTTGCTGTCCACCTTGCCACGCGTGATGGGCAGCGATGCCTTGCAACAGGCGCAGCACGCTGTCACCACGGCCGAGCAGATCCTGGCCAAAGCCAAGCGCACGCACGCGCAGGCGCAGAGCCAACTCCATGGCTTGCAGCTGCAGTCCGCGGAAGCCACGGTCGTCGCGTCACGCACGGCCTCGCTTCAGTCACTGTGCACGGCGCTGTCGGACGAAGCGGCCTATTGGGCGCTACTGACGAAATGCCTGTCGAATGACGGCCTGATCGCCCTATCCATCGATGACGCGGGCCCGGCCATCTCGACGCTCTGCAACCGCCTGCTGGAAGATTGCTACGGCGGTCGCTTTGCGGTGCAGATGGTGACGCAGCGCACGACGCAGACCGGCACGGTTCGAGAGACATTCGAGATCCATGTCACCGACGTCGAGCGCGGCGAGATCAAGCCGCTCGGCAGAATGAGCGGCGGCGAGAAGGTCTGGGTCAACGAGTGCCTGGTACGCGCGCTGGCCCTGCACATGGCGTGCAGCACCGGCATGCATTTCCCGACGCTGTTCTCCGACGAGGTGGACGGCCCGCTCGATCCGGAACGCAAACGGCAATTCATCGCCATGAAACGTGCAGTGCTGGCCGCCGGCGGATACGAACGCGAGTTCTTCATCACGCAGACGCCCGAGCTGTCGGCCATGGCGGACGCCATCATCCACATCCAGTCGCTCTAGCAGCGACATTTATCAGGAGGGGCCACAGGCCCCTCCTGTCTTCCACCCGCGGACCGCCTTGGCGGCCGCCCTCTCCTGCCATGGATCCAAGCAGGCTTTCCCGGCGCCGCCCCGACGCGCCGCAGGGAAAGGCTGTGCCTCCGACTTTTTAGCGCCCAGTCATGGGCAAGAACGGAGAGCAACATGACAGAGCAATTGCTCGACCTGTTCGGCGAACAGGTCGCAGAGAGACCCGCGAGGGTCCCCAAAGTCGAAGGCACGCAGGCTGACCTGATCTCGGTCGACAGTATGTCGTCCAACGATCTCGCGAAGTTCTGCACCGGCATCGCCACCGCCCTTTGGGGCGGCGTCCGCGACGCCATCGTGGCCTACAGCGCCACCAAAGACGTCCGGGCCGCGAAGAAGGATTCTGACTTCTTCGGCATGCCCAACCTCTGGGAAGAAAAGATCCACCTGTTCGATGCCCTTTGCTGGGCCTTCGACCTGTTCGATCACCGCGCCATTACCCCGTTCGACGCCGTGTGCGATGAACTGGACCTCGATGTTCGGCGTATCCGTCGAAGCATGGCCAGGAACCTGCACAGCGAGTTGCGCGAGCTGTTTCGCGTGATCCGAATGGCGCTAGGTGAACCCAAGGCCGCGGATGTGGCCCTCAAGCTCGATGAATACGTCAACCTCGGAAACTGGAGAAACCAATAATGAAAGCAGATCGAATTGGCATGCCCGCACGGCTGCTCTGGATCATCGTGTTCCTGATCCTGCTGCCGTACGCCCTGGTCGCCGGCAAACAACGCTCGGAGAAGGCCATCGGCTGGATCGGAGACAAGTTCGGTGGCGAAGGCAACGACGAGACCCCGGAGGATGGAGAGCTTGAAGAGGTGGCACCTGCACAGGCTGTCATGGAGCCTAAAGCTCCGGTGGCAGCGGCACCGGCACCGGTCGTCGTCAAGCCGCCGCGTCGCCCCCGCAGCATGAAGCAGATTGCAGCAGGTATTGCGCCCGAACCGGCCTTCACCGCAACGGAAAGCATCGGCGCACGGTGCGTGCAAGTCAGGAAGATCGCGCGCAAACGTGTCTTCTTCTACCAATACGCCAATCACGTGCGCCGGGTCCTGCCCGGTGAAGTGGGCCAGGCCCGCGAACAACTTGGCATCCTCACCCGGGCCGAGTTCGAGGAAGCCGGTCTGCCCTTCGGCATTCCCAGCGCGGAGACACTCACCGAGCTGATGCTCAAGAGCGAATCCAGCACGACACGGAATCAGCCAAAGGCTGCGCTTGCAACGGTTCACCCGTTGCATGGCGTGGACGTCAACGCTGCACTGGCCGATGCGAGCGCAACGCAAGAGGTACCGCCCTGGGAAGCCGCGGGCTACGAGCTGCCAGAGCCGATGGCATCGGCGCCGGAGTCAGAGCCGGCACCACTGTCCACCAACCCTCAACCCGCCAAGGTAACGCCGCTCGCGCCGCAAGTCCGGAAGAAGCCGATCAAGGTTGGTGTCGGCCGCATTGTGGACATGGGCGTGCGTCAGTTCACGCCGGAGGGCCGCAAGCCGTATCAGTCCTTCACGGTCACCCTGGAGAAGCACGACGGCAGCCGCAAGGCATTCAGTGGCGAGCACCTCGCGGAGCTGGTCTCGGAGCGCCATGTGCGCGTCGGCGACACCGTGAAGATCAGCATGCTCGGCCGCGTTGCCGTCCAGGTCCCGCATCCCGAACAAGTCGGGAAGTTCATCGATACCCATCGCAACGAGTTCGACCTCCGGCACGTGCGCTCACTCGCGGCGTGATTCACCGGCAGCAAAACAAAGGAAAATTTATGGCATCCATCAACAAGGTTATTCTCGTCGGAAATCTGGGCGCCGATCCGGAAACCCGCTATCTGCCCAGCGGGGACGCCGTCAGCAATATCCGGCTAGCGACAACTGATCGCTACAAGGACAAGACCAGCGGCGAAATGAAGGAGGCCACCGAGTGGCACCGCATCGCCTTCTTCGGCAAGCTGGCCGAGATCGCTGGCCAGTACCTCAAGAAGGGCTCGCAGGTCTACATCGAAGGGCGCATCCGCACCCGGAAATGGACGGACCAGGCGGGCGTGGAAAAGTACAGCACCGAAATCGTGGCCGAGCAGATGCAGATGTTGGGCGGCCGCTCAACGGGCGCGTCGAACGGTGAGGACGAGGGCGACGGTAATCAAGCCCAGCGTCCACCGGCACGCGCCGCCAACAACAGCAGGCAGAACAGCGCCGCGGCGCCCAGCAGTCGTGGCGCCCGCACGCCGCCTCCATCACCGCCGCCCAGGCAGCAGTCTGGTGGCTATGGCGGTGGCGGCGCTCCGCGCAGCGGTGGCTTCGAAGACATGGATGACGACATTCCGTTCCGCCAAAACTTTGCACTCGACGGCATCCCGTTCCGCCGATAGGCACGTGTAGCAAGGAGGGCCCTGCGGGGCTTTCCTTGTCGCTTCTTCAACCCTCCCCCCTTACGGGGGCTTTCCTGATGCGCGCTGCGCTTCAGAAAAGCCTCTGCACCTCAGCAGTGGTCTCTCCGCTTTTGAATTGCCTTTCCGAGGCAGGAGAACACGATGAGCTTGAGCTTTAAGAAGATCGACTTTAAGGAAATCGACTGGGTGAAGGTACTCACGCGCGCCCAGCTCGACATGAAATATCTGTCGAAGCGCCAAGGTCCCTGCCCGCTCTGTGGGGGCACGACCCGCTTCCGATTCGACAACAAGGATGACGCCGGCACCTACTTCTGCAATCACTGCGGTGCCGGCAATGGCTACACGCTCTTACGCGCATTCACAGGCATGACTGATCACGAGGCGCTTGAGTTCCTGAAGGACGATGCATGCTGTCGTCCGGTAGGACGGCCAGCCGCCCGCCACGACGAGCGCAGCCTCAAGGCGAAGGCGGAAGCCGAGGCCACAAAGAAGCGGGCGAAGCTGAACGCGGCCTGGTCAGGCTCGGTGGCCATCACGGAGACCTCGCCCGTGTGGGTCTACCTCAGTCGGCGGGTGCCCGGCCTGCAACTGGCGTGGCTGTCGCCCGACCTTCGGTATCACCCTGCCATGGCCTACTGGAATACCGACGATGGAGAAAAGCCGGTGAATCGTGGCGACTGGCCGGTCATGCTAGCCAGAGCAAGACGCGCAGATGGGACACCAGTCACGCTCCACCGCACCTACCTGAGCAAAGATGGCTACAAGGCGCCATTCGCCGATGTAAAAAAGCAGATGGCCAGCCCTCAAAAGCTCGCCGGCGCCGCCATCCGCCTGAATTGCCCGACCGCCGAGAACCGAAAGGTGATCGTCTGCGAGGGCATCGAAACCGGCCTGGCCCTGGTGGCCGCCACCGGCAACCGCATCGAGGTCTGGTGCCTGTTGAACGCCGGCAACCTGGCCGCCGCCGACATCCCGCGGGATCGCTTCGATCAGGTGATCATCTGCGCCGACCGGGATCCCCTCGATCCGAAGCACGGTTGGCGACCCGGCGAACACTATGCCGAGGTGCTGAAGGCCAGATTGGTCACCGAGGGCTTCGGCGTGCGCATGCACGTGCCGAAGAACGAGGGCGAAGACTATTCCGATCTTTGGCTCAGGGCCGCGCATCTGCAACTGGCGGCCTAGGCCTGGAGGACACCACTCAACAAGGAGTTGGCAATGCAATCGATCTCTGAACTGTTAATGCGTACGACCGAGGAGGCACACCGGTCGCTCTGTGAGAACGAGGAGGCCGCAGTGCACTACGGCGAGCCGTTCGGCCGTTGGGATGCCTGGTGCTGCTGGTGGGCCGGGTTCTTTGATGCCGCCTGTTCGGGCTTCACCTCCGGGCTACGCTAGTAAGAATTGGCCTTGACGTCCTCCCCTGCCTAATAAAGGCAGGGGATTCCCACACCTGGCGATGCACGTCCGCATCGGAGAATGTTCAGGGCAGCATTGGTATCACGGTCATGCACGACACCACAGCGACTACAGGTCCACTCTCTTATTCGCAGTCCTGCGATACCTTTCGGCCGCGTCGTGCTGTCTTTCGAACCGCACGCCGAACAGGACTGGGTAGAACCGCTTTCGTTCACTTCCTCAAATGTGGCCCCGTGCGCAATCGCTTTGTAGCGGAGCTTGTCCCGGAAGGACGACCAGGATGCGTCATAGACGCTCTTCGCCATTCTGGTTTTGGCGAGTTTAGAAGCCGACACGTTGCCGACTGCGATGTAATCGAAGCGCCGGACGAGGTCGAGCGCGAGCTTGTGCTGGAAGTCGGCGCGGGCATTCGCCACCTTGGCATGCAGCTTGGCGACATGCCGCTTGTGCTTTCGCGCACGCTGCGCCTTGGCCAGTTTTTCGGCGGCATGCCGGCCAAACCGGTCATTGGGAAGCTTCTCGCCGGTCGAGAGCGTGGCGAAGTCCTTCAAACCAAGGTCGATGCCGACGCCAGCTTGAATCGGGCGTGCCGGCACATCAGCAACCTCTATCACGATGTTGAGAAACCAGTCCCCGCGCGAATCCTGCGCAAAGTTTGTGCCGTCCTTGATCTTGCCTTCGGGCAACAGGCGGCTGTTGAACACACGAAAGGTATGTCCGGCAAAGCGAAACGCCTCGCCCTCTCGTTTCAGATCGCGGCCCTTCAGGGGCACCCATCCGAGGCACTTCCTGCCACGGTATCGCAGGTAAGGACGGCGATGCTGGCTGCGCGATTTCGCGTACTGCTCGCACGTCGCGTTGACCGTGCCGGAATGGATGCCGAGTTCCTTGCTGCTGCCGGTGGTCAGCACGTTCAGATCGAACCCGCTTGGCCACTTCTTACCCCATTTGAGCGCGTGTTTCTGCGTGTCATTGCAGAAGTTCCAGACGTAGTTCACCGCTCGGCTCTGCTTGTTGAGCAGGCCGTTGAGCGACTTCACCCGGTAGCGGTAGACAAGAATCATGCCGCATATTCTAACGTGGGAATGCCGCCTGGCGGCGGCGCTCCTTTCACTCCCCGCCATGAATGGCGGGGTTTCTCGGAGCAAATCTGATGACCTTCGCAATCCAAGCCGACCTCAGGGTCGGCTTTTTTTTTTGGGCGATGACGTCTGGTCCGCAAGCGCATCTGCCCACGGAAACCGCTACGGCAGGCAAGGCCAAATTGCGAGATATGCGCCATAGATCACACGTAAAGTGAACTATACACATCTTTAAGTGGCGACAGGCCGAATCCGGCGCGAAATGATGCAGTACTTGCCCTCGCGGACGCTAGGTTCGCATGATAAGTTCGTAGCACCTTTTGAAAACGAGGACTCCTCCCCGCAACAACGCCACATGTGCAACGCAACATAGATAACTTGATGCTAGCCACCAATGCTATGTCTCTGGAAAACTCATGGCTGCTAGGAATTTCTACAGATACAAGCAAATTTCCTTGCAAGTTAACGTGAGACCACTAATAATGCGTTAACTGCCGTATACGATACTTCTTGCTGGGGATCGATTTGTCCACAAAACCATTCAAAGTCCAAGCCGTCGCTCAACTGTTGGGCACGACCGTCGATTCCGTTCGGCGCATGGTTGATGAGGCGGGGATCGAGGTATCTCGGCAGGAATCCGGCCCAAAGACGCGCCTCTTTTCGGTCGAAAACATCTTCGATTTGGCCCAGCATCGCAGCAGCAAAAGAGCCAACAGTAAGCCACGAGCCAAGAATCAGGTCATTGCAACCATTTACGCCCCCAAAGGGGGCGTTGGCAAGACCACGCTCGCAAGCAACTTGGCTTGTCGGTTTGCGTTGCGTGGCGTGAAAGTCTTGATCATTGATCTGGACTTCCAGAGCAACCTTACACTGAGCTTTGGCTACGACTCGGAGCTGACGCAGGAAGAGGCCTTGGAGGCTGGGATGTCTCCATCGCGAACCATCGAATCCCATTTTGGCCATCTCATCCCGGGCTGGCCATACGGTCGCCGCACGCTCGCTGACGTGATAAAGAAGCCGTATGGCGAGGCCGGCCCTCACATTGTTCCCTCCGATCTGACGCTGGACCGGCTGGACACCATGCTGACGTATGAGGTTCTGGAGGGCAAGAACTCCGACTTGACGATTGCTCGCCTTCTTAAAGAGGGGCAGTCGGGCAAGGATCCCCATTTCGACACCAGCGACTATGACATCGTCCTATTCGACGCTGCTCCGGCTAAGAACCGCATGACCCGCGGTGCCCTCCTCGCGTCGGACTTTGTCATTTCACCGGTCTCGATGGAGAAGTTCTCCACGAAGGCGCTGTCGTATCTGTCCAGCGTGCTGACCGAGATGCAAGATCAGTTCGAGCGTAGCCCTGAGCTGGTGATCGTCGGCAACTTCTTCGATCCCAACCGGGTTCGCGTTATGGGCCAGCTGCTGACGATTACTCAGACTTACCAGGAAGCCTGGCTCGATCAAACTATCCGGCGAAGCGAGGACTTCCCCAAAGCACTGAACGGGGAAACCGATCTACCGCTCGTCCTATCCAAGCCCAGCAGCACCTCGGCGATCGAACTCCGTGATGTGGCAGACGCGTTGCTGATCCGTCTGGGAGTCATCGATGGCTAAATCGTCAAACGAGGTGGATTTCCTGGCTGCGCTGAAATCCCGCAAGGACGCTGCGGCGCCTGGCACCGGCGATAAGTCGAAGCCGGCACCGCACATGGTGCTACACACGCCCCCAACCGGAAAGTCCAAGAGCCTTGATCAGCTGCTCGAAACGGATGATGCCGCCTCGCCTGCGCCGGCGGCGCCACCAGTCGAATCTCGCGAGACCGCAGCCGCATCGCAAGGTGGTGACTTCGGCTTCATGCTTCCAATGGCCAGGCTGAAGCACCATCCCTGGAATGCCCGAATTTATCGAAGCCCCGAGCGGGTACGCGAGCTCGCGACCAGTATGGCCGCTACGCGCCAGAATCACCCGATTTCTGTCGTGCCCGATCCCTCCGACCCGGGATCGTTTTTCATTGTTGACGGCGAAACGCGGTTCAAAGCGGCTGAGTTGCTCAACTGGCGAGAGCTTTGGGCACTTGAAGATAACGTCGACGCACGAAGTGCGATAGACATTTACGTCGCGTCATTCAAGCATACCGAAGATACACAGCCTATCTCCCAGATGGACATGGGAGTCCGTTGGTCCCAGCTTGTCGCGGAGAAGCTTGCTGATCAGGACCAGTTGGCTGAACGTCTGGGCATTAGCCAATCGACGGTCAGCAAGATGATGTCCTACAGCAAGTTCCCAACCAAGGTTCTCGACTACATGCGAGAGAACCAGGAACGATTCCCCTATTCCATCGCAGGAGCTCTTGCGACTGCGATTGCCACGCGGACCGAAGATGAGTTGTTCACACTGTGCCAACGTGTGGTAAGCGAGGAAATATCGCGCCGTGCGATAGAGGCCTTGCTTAAGGAGAAGTCACCTGGTCCACGGGGCCCACGCCGAGCAGCGGTCGTGTCGCGCCCTATCCGGCTCGGTCAGTCGCAAGTAGGGATGCTGAGAACCTATGAAAGCGGCGCAGTCGAGTTCAAGGTGGCGGAAGGAAGCACGATAGATGCCCAGGTGCTAAGCGACCTTGTGGACGTATTGGACGCTGCTGCAGAACTGGTCGGATCGGGTCACGTGAATTTGCGGGAGGCCTTGATTGAGAAGCTCAAGGCCGGGCACAAAAGTGACTCATAAACATCTTTTATCTCGGCGGACTAGGCGGGTCATGCTGAATGGCATAACCCGTTGTTCGTCGTTGTTTTATTCACCAGTGAATATTGCATGTGGATCGTTGTCTGGCTTACGCGCCAACTCCGTGAAGCAGTATTCACCGGTGAATATTTCATGCGTGAACGGCAGCTCCTTCGCCGGCCCCTCACCTTTCACTCCGTATTCACCGGTGAATACGGAGTGGCGTCTCGGCGCGTGGCAAACACCGCTGGCAATCCACCTTCTAGACCGACTCTTTCCCGCCGGGCACGGGCACTGTGTTTGGGAATATTCACCGGTGAATATTGGATGCATGACCGGTAACTCCAACGTCGGCCAATCGCCTTTCGCTCCGTATTCACCGGTGAATACGGAGTCGCATCTCCCCACACCGCAGACACTTCGGGGTCGCAGCTCCCTGGACCGCACCGCTGTTTCGGAATATTCACCGGTGAATATCGGATACGCGGCTAGCGGCTCCAACGCCGAGCGGTCTTCATCCAATCCGTATTCACCGGTGAATACACCACCGACTTCCAGGCCCGAGGCCATCAGCCGGATGGCCTGGCTGACGAGACTCCCAGAGAGCCTTCCAGCATCCAACCAACACTTGGAACCCAAAAGAAAACGCCCAGCAAAAGCTGGGCGTTTTCTTTTGGCCTTCCGCATCTTACGACCTCATAGGGAGACCTTGATGCAGACATAACGAAAGCAAAAAAACAAAAGCCAGGAATTGGCGTTCCTGGCTTTTGCAGTCGGCTTCAGTGGCTTGGCAAAGCTCACTTCACTTACGTTGGCAAACGAAGTGTAGGAACTCCGCCCAGCTCTGTCAACGCCTTCTCAAAAAATTCATAAATTACAGGGCGAACATGATGCAGCTCATGGGCGATGGGGAAGTTATTTCCCTCGAAAATATCGAATTCGAATCAGACTCCAACTGTCATCTCGAAAATAAAGAGATGGCATCGTGCACATCCAATTTTGACAAGGAGGTCGAAGAGATTGCCGACAGCACGAACAATACGAATCCGATGTATCTACCTCGACAGATCGCAAATGCGATCGTCGCAATCTATGAGGGTCTGGAGGATTTGAATCTCTCCCAAACACAACGACGGGTTTTCGCGTGTTTGATTCGATACGGAGTCAAACAGGATCGTCCGTCTGATTTCATGTTCATCAAGAAGGTAACGATCGCAAGCAAGACCAAGATCAGCGAAGCGACCGTCTACCGCTCGCTTGCATCGCTGGAAGCGATAGGACTGATCGCACGCGAGGAGCAGCGCAAGACCGCAGCCAACCTGAAGGTTGTTGGAAGAATCCGCCTCGGCGACGTGGCCATCCAACGACTCGGCCTGGCGGACAGTGGCCACAGCAAGCCAGCGGTGGCCACGCAGTACATGCCTGATAGAGCACTTTATGCCGGTGCCGCCACTGGGGATCTCGCATCGGTGAGAGACGTAAACCTTCCCCCTCTACAGTCTTCTACGAAGAAACAACCGGCCACGCCGGCACGTTTCACGGAAATCCAGGGCAAAACCGTTCCAGCCGACCTAGCCTGGCTGGTTCAGGAAAGGCAGCTGCGCCTATCGGGCCTTTTTCTGCTCATGAAGCTTGCTCGGACGGCTTCCCAGCGCCTATCGGACGTCGTCGCTGCCACCCGCCACGCCCTGGCAAAACTGGAGGGCAAGGAGCTTTTCGCGTACCTCGCGGCCCTTGTCCGTAAGCCCGTTGACTTCACGCATATCGCCAAATCGATGACTGCAGAGACTGAAGCAAAGGAGGCGGACCGACTCGAAGCTCAACGCCGTGACGCACGGTTGGCCACGCTGGTTGACGCTCTCCGCGGCAAGACCTTGGTTCGGGCCGATGGCGCAACTTGGAGCGTTGACGAAGCCTCCTTGGTAGTCCGTGCCAACGGCGTCACCTCCGCGCTGCCACACGCGCGTGCCCTCGAACACCTGGAAGTCATGCTCACCCTCATGGAGCAGGGTGGCAGCGACGGGCCCTCCAAGGAACCTCGCACTAGGCCCCTTCGCAAGGCGATCGACGAGCACCTTGCCGCCGCTAGGGCGATCCTGCGCGGCCCGCTGAGGACGGTATGAACGCCGGCCGCACAGCGACCTCGGACTGCAGTATCGGTGAGTCCGCCCTTACTCGAACTAGCGCCAATTTGCCGGGGCTGCAAAACCTTGAGGGCGCAGATCGCACAGGCTCCACCGCAGCCGCCTGGCGCCGGAGCGAGCAGTCCTCCCAAGGACCGTGGAGGAAGGCCACGAAGCTAGCCGCTTGCCCGCCGACCAACGGTACGAGCTGGACTGTGCCACCGAAGTTATATACTGGAACGCCGTGCCAACCGGGGCTCCGGCTACCCGTGTCGATCAACGCACGCCCTGCCGATCAACGGCTGGCAGGGAAGGGCGGGTACCGCTCACCACCGAAGACCTTCCTGTATAGGAGAACCATAGGACTTCGAAAGGCAGAATGCCGAGGAGGTAGATCGTTGTCTTCATGTGGCGGCGACTACGCTATCGGCGTCTCGCCCACCCGAGAAACAGCAAGCACCAACGTGGCCACGTGCGGCTGTACGAGGTAAGCGCATGCAGCTTCCGAATTGAGGCAAAATGTGACGTTCCGCCTCCAAGATGGGCTTGGGTTAGGGCGAGACAGAAGGGAAGAGGAGCGCGTGGCATCCCCATATTTTTCGCCTTTGATCGTAGGACAGGAGACACTTGATTTCTCACACCTCGAGCCGCTGTCACTCCAGGTCGCGAGTAAGCTTGCCAAAAAGGATCTTCGCATCCATGTGACTTTCACGAACCACTGCTTTACAAAGAAGTACGTGCTTGAGGAACACCCCGTAGGTGAGCCCATCTTGAAGGATACTGGCGGACGCCCGCGCTCGATTTGCCGAATCCGCTATCGTCTGTCGCATGACTTGCCGTCCGTAATCCGACGCTTGATCCATCCGAAGGCGACGGTCTGGCAGACCGTCGAGCGTCGCAATTGGGCTTACTCGATCACGATCAACGACCCGTCAGGTCCGTACCACGTCTTCTTTGAGATCCGGCGAGCGGCACCTGCACTCCCTCAGGATTTGAATCTAGTGATCGAAAGCGCATATCACGAGACGGAGGGCCCGCCCAATCTCTTGGGCTCCATGAATTTCACCCTGCTCTGCGGCAAGGTGTACATGCGCCAGCCAACGGCAACGCGTCGGTAGATGGAGAAACGAAAAATGGCGCCAGAGGCGCCATTTTCGAAGGTCAAGCAGATCCGGACACCACTTGCGACCCGCCTTGCGCGAGTACGGCTTTCGCCGCTGGGAAGCGCTCGATCTCATCCGGTCAGTCGCTTCGATGCGTCAAATGTACTCAAATTTGAGGTGGGTGTCAATCATGCTGGATCACGGCCAATCACTTGGCTCCATTCTGCCTCACACCCACTTGCCCGTCCGTCGGATCCCGAGCTCAACTCTTGACCCGACAGCGTCAGGGCCGCGCTACTAGCTGCTGGGTGCGCGAACATATGACGAGTCGCATCGAGCCGCGAGTCATTGCAACATAGAGGTTCGCTGAATTGAGGTTATCGGCGTCAAGTACCACGGCAACGTGCGCCTCTAAGCCCTTCAAGAGAAGGGTGCTCCCTACTGCACGCCGCGGCAACCCACGATCCAGCATGCGGCCTTGTTCCCGTATGCGGATCGCCGTCTCGTGGAAGGTCGGTCCGCCTCCCACTGCGGCCGTGTGGAGGGCGTTCAAGCAGGCGCGGAGGACGATCGGTCGATATACCCGGGTGCCGGCTTGTCGCGTGAGTGACTCGATCAATGCGCCCGCTGACCCGAACGAGCGCTCCGCCAAAAAGACCAGTGCCGCCGCTTCCGCGTCGCTGGCTTCGCGTCGGCCCGTGCCCCGCTGCAGGATCTCGATCCGCTGAAGGAACGTCGCAGGTCCTACGCCTGTCATCAGCCTGGCCGCAAATTCGACGAGCCGGTGCAGCGCGTCGACGGCACGCAGGTCGAGGCCTGCGGCGAAGTCGACCAGGTCACGCAGATCCACGGCCTCTACCGTGACCGCCCCCGGTATCTGGCTGGCCATCCGCTGCTGCGTCGGCGGGCTGGTACTGTGGCCGATTACCAGCACCGTGCCATCGCGCTGCGGCGCCGCGGTGCCTGCCGCTTGCAGCAACCGGCCGTGATCGCCCCCAGTGCCATCAAGCTGCACCCATTGCACGGCCGCAGGCGGAGCGTTCGCCAGGTCGACTGGCCTGCCGGCCAGCAGGAGCTGGCGCGCGTCGAGTAACCAATGTCCCAGCGCTTCCGCGCCCGCATTGATCCAGCGCCAAGGCCGATCCAGCCTGTGGACGTCCGGAAAGTGCATAGCCACGGCGTCTGGCCATGAGGCCAACGGATCGTTGCCAAAGCCAAAGATCGCCTGTAACGGGTCACCCACGACGCAGCTTGGCAGGAATGCCGATGCAGCTTGGATAATCGCGTGTTGGCGGATCGAGCAATCCTGGTATTCATCCACCCAGAGGCGCGCATAGCTGGCTGCGATCACGTCGCCCACATTGCCCCCAAGCAGCAAGCGTACGGCGGCGTCGCGGATCGCCGAATAATCTGGGCGCTGCGCCGACAGAATCGCCGGATTATGCCCCGCGCGAAGCGGAAAGCTCGAAATGAGCCGCATTGCCCAGCCGTCAATGGTGCCTAGCCGGTACCGTTTGGGATCGACGCGGGCATGAGTCAGCCGTTTGCGCAGCGCTGCCACCCCCGCGTTGGTGTGGGTGAGCAGCAGGATTGGCTTCTCCTGGCCGTGCCGCGTCAGGCCGTCCGTCAGCAGATGGGTCTTGCCACAGCCGGCAGGCGCTTCCACCCGTGCCCCAGCAAGCTGAAGCAGATCGATGTCATAACTAGCCATGCTGACACCAACCGAATAGCCGCCCGACCTCATTCCTAAAGCCAACGTCGGCATTGTCGAAGCCGGGCCCGACGATTTCGCGGCCGACCTGTTCCATCGCAGTCACCGATTTGAACCACGGATTTTGCTTGGTCCGGGATGCGTTCCCCAGTACGGTACGGAGCGCGGCCCCGGGCCCAGTCAAGGCAACCTCGGCGTCAACATCGGCGAACTGCCGGGCGTTCCCGGTCAGTGTCCGCAGTTGTGCGTCAAGCAAAGTTTGCCCCATTCGCTCCTTGGCCAGTTCCCATAGTTGCGCGACGGATCCATCGCCAAGGTGTTGGAAGAGTTCGTCTTCCAGCGCGTTAGGCTCTCGCCATGCGAACACTTCGCCGCCGGCTTGCCGGAAAGCTGCTTCTAGTGGAACAGGTGGAACGTCGCTGTCGCGCAGAACCGCGACCCGGTAGCCGAGCTTGTGGAACGCGAGCGCGCGCTGCACCGCGGACGATCCGGTGCCATCAACCAGCACGACGCCAAACGTCGCGATCGATGGCGACCCCCGCCAGTACTGATCCAGGCCGCGCATCAGGCCGACCTCGCTCGCGCCCTCGCATACCAGGATGCTTTTCCCCAGCAGCGCTTCCGGGTGCCGGCGCATCGTGCCCTGCACATCGTCTTCGGTACCGCACAGGTGAGCGACGTGGATTCCCTGTCGCTGCCGGAGCACGAACAACTGCGCACCCGACAGTTCGCGGACCACCACCGGTGAGTGGGTGGTCAGGAACACCTGCAGCGGGGGCTGAGCTTCCTTGGCGCCAAGCGTGTCGAGCAACCTGCTAATGCGGTGCGGCTCCAGGCCGGTCTCGATCTCGTCAACCAGAACGATCGACGTCTCCCGTGCTGCCTCCCGCTGTAGCCCGGCCACCAACAGCCGTGCTGAACCCAGTCCGAGTGACCTGAGCGGCACGCCCTGGGCGTTATGCAGGGCAATGGCCCCGCCGGCCACCGAAATTGCGTGGGCATCAAGCAGTGCCTTTACCTCATTCCCCACCGGCACGCCAAGGCGGTTCGCCGTGGTCAGCACCAGCCCCAACGCCTGCCCGAGCTGGGCCTGTGCGTCGTCGCCAAAGCGTACTCGCGCGTCTCGGCCGGCGCGGGCCAAGGCGGCGGACGCGTCGGCTCGCTCGTCGGAGAGCCGATTCAGCACAGAACCCCGCCGCCAACTCAGGTTCTGGTCGCCGCTGGCCCCAAGTCGGCCGGGCGCAATGCGCAGGCGATCAGCCCACGCCAGGTGGCGGCCTGCCCCTTGTGCGGCGGCGCGCTCGGAAACCAATTGCCACTGCGGCTCCAGGTCACTCTGCACCGTGAGCCTGACCGTGAGCACGGTCTCGAGGTTGATCCCAGGTTCGTCGATGACGGTGCCGTCCGCAGCGCGAAATCCGCGTAGGTAGGTGCCATAGGTATCGATGTTTTTCAGGGCGTCGTCGAGCTCGCCGACCGTGATCTCGATCAGGATTGGCAGATCGACATTCATGCCGAAGAAGTCGTCGTCGCCGAACGACACGGCGCGCCGTGCGCCCAGGCACAGGTCGATGGCATCCAGCACGGTCGACTTGCCAGCGTCGCCAGGACCGATCAGCGCGTTGAGGCCAGGACTCGGGCACCAATCGAACTGTTCGATGCCACGGAAATGGCGGATCTCAATTTTGCGGATGCGAGTCATAGGAGGAGCGGCGGCAGACGGAAGGTGCCAGATGATCGCATGACAGGGTGCTCCCGGTTGAGCGGCGCTGAAAATGCCACCTCGGCGCTTAACCATCTGAATCCGCATCGCGCGTGGCACCGGTCCTTGCAGCGTCGCTCCGGACGGCGCATTCGGCGGCTTCGCATTGCAGCGGAATCGCGAGCGGGCACGGCCCATCCACACTGCGTCAGCGCTTAAGTGCGCTTTACTCGGCGCGACCTATCGGGGGAAGGGAAAACGGCTTGAAGTCGGGCTGCTCCAGCATGTCCAGCATGGGTGAGACAAAAAGGTCGACCCCGGCTAACAGCAGCTTGCCATCGGCTCCGGTGACCCGGTACTCCACTTGCACCTCTCCTGCCCCTTGGTACTTGTCCGAGCGCCACTTGCGATTCTCCAGGACCTGCAGCGTTTGGGCGGTTACGTTCAAGGCGATGCGGCCGCTGTTGGCCAAGCGGGCGGCTTTCACTTGACCCATCACCTGGCCCCAGAAGCTGTCGCTGGCGCTCTCAGGACTTAACGAATCCAGAAGGGTCTTCGCGTCAGCGATACTGGCCTTCAGTGTCTCCAGGTCTTCCGCAGAGGGCGCCCATTGCTTGTCCTCCTTACTTTGGGATTTTGCCGCTTTGTCGAAGCGTGCCTGCCCCTGCTGCTGGTCGGATAGCGCTTGGTCCCGCAGATTGCGCAAGGCCTGCCACTGCGCGAGCGTGAGCTTGGCCTCCTTGAGCAACTCCGCCTCGCTGGCAACTAACCGGACCACGGTTACCGGCTTGGGGGCCGCCGCTAGCGCGTTTGCCTCAACCAACAAATCGACAAGGCGCTTGCCCTCGGTACTGGCATCGAAAATGCTGACGTCGCGGTTGACTCGGGCAATCTTCGCCGCATTGCTTAGTGCCTCCACAAGCACGGGCACGCCCTGGACGATGGCCAACGCACCGGCAACGCTCGCGATGCCGGTGGGCGCCGATGCCTTGACCCGTTCCGCAGCCTGTCGCAAATTCTCCTGCTGCCCGGCAAGTCGGCCTAGGGTGATTTGGCTCCTTGCGGCGGCGACCTGGTCATCGTCCGACGCCAAAACGTACTTGTCGCCATGCGTCGCCAAGCGCGCGGCAAATCGCTTCCCAAACGCATCGATCTGCTCAAGGAGCGCTTTCTTGGAGCCGAACAACAGCGTTCCGTCCGTGCCTTTCTTGACGCTCAAGGTGCCCGCATTTCCCTCGGCCGCTACGCTCTTCAGCCCAGTCTGGATCCCTTTCAGTTGTGCAAACGCTGCCTCAGCCTCGGCCTGCTCCAAGCCACTCTTGCCCAAAACCAAGGCTTTGGCCTTGTCCAGCACCCCTGTTTCAACCTGCGTCTGGGCGGATTGCAGCAGGATCTGGCCCGCGATTTGAGAAGTGAGTTGAGTTTGCTGCGTGGTGATGAGGGTCTGCTGGGCAGTAAGTAATGAGACCTGATCCTTCAGGGCCGCAAGTTGGGTCTCAAGCGGGGTAGGGTCGGCGGCCGCGGCCGAACCCGCACTGGAAAGGGCTCCGAGCAGGGCGAGCACCATAACAGTCCGGCGCTCTGTGGCAGGGAAAGAAAGGTGCCAGACCGGTTTCTCAAGGCGAAGTTGCTTCATGATTTATCCCCGGCGTGAGCCGGCGCGCTTATTCTGGGTTATCGGACGCTGAGCCCGCCGTGGCCGACCAGTATATGAGGCATTAGTGGCCTGCCTTCCCTACAGAAGAGGGGGCCGATCTGGTGGGCTAGAGATTCGACTGTGTGAGGCCAAGCCGCGATGAACGCCCACACACTGAAAGTTGAGTTCTACGGGTGGCTTGTGGTGGCACGCGGGTGTATCGCGCCATCGCGTTACAGATTCAGTTGAATGAGCGGCATGCGCGTGCGCTCGGCCCGGCGGCACCGGTTTTTGCGTTTTCCCAGTGCATGATTACCTTAATAATCATGCACTGCGAAAATAAGGTACGCATGACCCCTTGCGCCGGAAGCGTCTCGCGCTACAATGGCGCACATCGCCCGCTAGGCCTTGCCCACCTTGGTCACCCGGCTGGCCGGGGCGGTGGCTGCCCCGGTCCGGGTCACGCGACCGCACGCAACCTTATGGAGCCCGCGACCATGCGCTTCCTGCCCGCCCGATTCGCCGTTCCGGCCATTGCCGCCGTCTTGCCGCCGGCCATTGCGCTGGCCGCCAGCGCGGTCCCGGATTGTCAGACGGACGCGCTGTGGCGCTTCGATGCCGCTTGCCTCGCCACAACCCGCAGTGACCTAGATCAGCAGCAGGCCAACGCATTGGCAGCGCTGCGCCAGGCGGCCGACCCGCGCCGGCGCGAGCTGCTCGCGTCCGCGCAGGCCGCCTGGACCTCCTACCGCCAGGCGCAATGCGAGAGTGAGGCCGACCTTGCCCGGGCCATGCACGCCGACGATGGGGCCAAACGCACCATGGCGCCCTCGGACCGGCTGCGCTGCGAAGTCCGGCTCTCGGAAGCCAGGCTCATGGAACTGCAGGCGTTCGCCAAGCGCGCGTCGCGCTGAGATCGCGCCGCGCTGCTGCCTTCCTCCGTCGCCAAGACCGCCACGACCATGCCCTTGACCGCTATCCACACGCTGACCGGCGAGCCGATCGATTCCATTTCCTGTTCGCCGGACGCGTGGGCTGCGCTGCGCCGCCTGCCCGTCGGCACGCTGGTGATGAAGGGCAACCGCCAGCCCGCGGTGCTCAAACGCAGCATTCGCGGGCTGCAGTTCTTCGCGCACCCGCCGGGCGGGCGCGATCCAAATTATCAGCCGGAGTCGCCCATGCATCTGGAGATCAAGGCCGAGCTCGTGCGGGGGCTGCGCGCGGCCGGCTACCGGGCTGCGCCGGAGCAGGATGGGACTTCGCCCTCGGGCGAGGCATGGGAAGCCGATGTGCTGGCCGAGGGCGAGGGCCGGAAGGTGGCCTTTGAGGTGCAGCTGTCGCCGCAGACGCTGGAGGAGTACGAGCGCCGGTCGCTGCGCTACCACGCTTCCGGCGTCGAGGTGGTCTGGCTGATCCAGGGACACCATTACCACGCCTTCAGCGATGGCCTCTATTACCGGGACCCCGCGCGCGCGTGCCGCTATCCCGGACATGCCGACTTTCCCGCGTTTCCTGTCCGTGCCCACAATGCCAAGCACCACTCCGGGACTGTGGCCGGTGCGGAAGTGGTGGTGTGGCCGCGCGATCGAGCGGTGGCCAATCTCTGCGTGGCGGCGTTCGCGACTGGCTTCCTCCGCGCCACCCCGCTATTTTTGGTAGGCACCGGCTGGGTCTGGCAGGCTGCGGCGACTTGACGGCACCATCACCATGACCACGACCATCCCGGCTGCCTCGTTGCCTACCGATTCCGTCACTGTGGCGCCGCCAGCCGCCGCGCCCCGTCGCCGCCGGCGCACGGTCACGCGACGCCATCTGCACCGCGGCCACTTTGGCTTCCTGCGCGCCATCATCCAGGGCCTGCATGCCCGTCCGATGTGGGAACGCTACCTGCTGGACGAGGGCGAGATCGAGGCGGAAGCCGAGCTTGCCGCCCGCGGCCCGGGCGGGGTGGACGACGAACTGCCGGCGCAGGACCGCGCCGCACGGAGCTTTGCTGGTCACCCCAAGGTGCGCCGTGTCACGGCCTGGCTGCGCGGCGAGCTGGCCGCCGCCGCCGGCCGCGCGGAGCGCTATGGCATGGCCCGGCTGGTGCGGGTCGACTTCCGCCAGATCGGGCGCCCGGGCGAGGGCCTGCCGTCGCTGGAAGACTTCGCCGCCGAAGCCGGCCTCGACGGCTTCTCCCAGGCCGAGCAGCAGGAGGCGTACCGCACCCGCTTCGGCCGGGCGCTCGAGCGGGAGGCGAAGCGCGCCGCACTAATGCGCCGGCAGCTGGATGCGGTCGACTGGCTGGAGGGCAAGTACGCGCAGCCGGTGCTGGCCGGCGACGCCTGCCGCGCGTGGCTAGCCGACACTCTGGCCACGCGGCTGGAGGCGGCGGGCGTGGCCACGCTCTCCGACCTGATCGACCGCATCAACAGCCTGGGCAGCGGCTGGGCGCGCAGCCTGCCGGCGATCGGGGCCGGCAAGGCCCGCGCGGTCGAGGCCTTCCTGCGCACCCATGCCGAAACGCTCGGCAAGGGCATCGGCGCCCACGTGGCGGTGCCGCGCCGCCAGCGCTATGCGCACGAGCTCGCGGCGGTGGTGCCGCGCGGATCCCGCGCGGGCGCGCTGGTGCCCCTCGACAAACTGATCCTGCCGGCCGAGCTGGATGGCCGCGCCGGCGCCTACCGCCTGCCGCAAGCGCGCTGCCTGATCGGCGCCCACAACGACTATGAGGCGGTGCTGTCCTGGCTGCGCTCCAAGGCCGGCCTGCCGCCCGAGCAGGTGGCACGGCTGCGCGAGCGCCGCCGCGACCTGGCCACGCTGCCGGGTCCTCTGGACTGGCTGCACTACCTGTCGCACACCCAGCGGGGCTACCGCCGGGAAGCCGAGCGCTTCCTGCTGTGGGCGCTCGTGGTGCGCGCCAAGCCGTTGTGTGGGATCCCCGGGTACCGAGCTCGAATTCGCCCTATAGTGAGTCGTATTACAATTCACTGGCCGTCGTTTTACAACGTCGTGACTGGGAAAACCCTGGCGTTACCCAACTTAATCGCCTTGCAGCACATCCCCCTTTCG
>QFCS01005396.1_pt1 | contig 35447 bp, 29 predicted proteins | sample 3576561 | NCBI WGS metagenome assembly QFCS01 | reverse complement strand
ATCGCTGGAATAACGCAATCCTTTTCGGCTATGCTCCTGCCGGGCAATGCCAGTCCATGCCATGATACACTCCATCTCTTCGCAAAGGGGCGTGAATCACAACATGCTGGTATTGCTCAACAACTTTCGGGGCGGGCTCTGAGTCACGAACGGCGAGAAATTGCCCTGGATCGCATAGATCGTCGGCAGCCCGGAAAAGGCAAAGCCGCCGATGTAGCAAAGCGGCATCAAGGCCAAGAGGAGCACGCTTTTCCAGCCATTGAACCATTCACGAAAACGATAGGCGATCGCAACGCTGAGGTACAATGCCGCGACATTGGCAAAAAGCCACCACCACGGAAAGTACCCAAGCAAAACAAGAGGTTGATGGCCAAAATAGGTGTAGATACCGCCATAGCGAAGTAATGTCTCTTCGAACATGATATCGGCGAGGCCGGAAAGTGCGAAAGCGGTCCAGAGTGCACCGGTCTTCACATTTCTCATGAGCGCGGCGTAAAAGATATACCCAAGCAGTGCGCCGAAGGGCCACCACATCGCGATGGTGTAGTAGTCAAACTCGCGCCCCATAAGAAAATAGAAGAGCTTGTTTGGATCATGCGACTGGGACCAGAAGCAGCCGGCCAGGTAATTGTCTACGCTTTCCGGAAAGACGCAGGCGGCACCCGCCATTACGATTGCAAATGGAACGGTTGACCTGAAGCGAAGTCCTTCGATGATCGACACGACAACCATGATGAGCGCGATGGCCACCATCCCGATGGTCGCATAGAAAACATGTTCGGCATTCTGCGGGAAAGCATCGTTGGGCGGCGCGAGTGTGCGGAAATTCGGATCAAGCACAACGTGCGCATGCGCGTTCTGGGCAAGGGCGATATCCGGCATCAGCACACAGAGTGCGAAACCCGCCGACAGTGCGAGACCGGTCAAGGCTCTCGCTTTCGAAGTTCCTGCTTGTATCGATGGAAACATGGCACACCTCCTTGTGGCCGGCTTGAAGAACTAACTTTTTAGTTATATCCACTCTCTCCGATGGTCAAAGGGATTTTGAAGGCATGAAGAAGGTTGAGTTCACAAAGGGGGAGCAGACGCGCGAACGCATCCTCCTGGCCGCGACGGAAGAGTTTGCGACCCACGGCATCGCGGGCGGTCGAATTGACCGCATTGCCACCGCCGCGCCAGCGAACAAGGCACTGATCTACAGCTACTTTGGAAACAAGGAACAGCTCTTCAGGGCTGTGCTGGAACGGCATCTGGCTAATATTTACAGCACCATCCAGTTCTCCGCAGATGATCTTCCGGGTTATGCGGCCGCACTGTTCGACTTCGCGATGGATCATCCCCATGTGATGCGCCTGGTCATGTGGAACGGTCTTGCGCAGCAGGGGGACTGGCCGCTGGATGAAGGCTCGAGTCTCGCCGCTCAGGTCGCAAAAATTCGGCGCGCTCAGGCCGAGGGACGAGTTGCCAACCGATATCCCGCGGATTTCCTTCTGACGCTCATCGTTACGATCGCCTCAGCTTGGACCGCCGCCAATCCCTTCGGTACGTCCATCACTCCTGACGCGATGACGCAACGCACATTATTGCGAACAGCGATATCGACGGCGGTGAGCCAACTGTCCGAGGCGAATTAGGTGTATCTTCTCGCGATTCTTGAGCGCGGTGCGATCGCACACCAGGCCGTCACGGGCGTGGTGCGCATTATACAATTGCGCGCATTGCGCGCGCTGATTTATTGCAGAGGCATGAAAATGCGCGAACTAGAAGCACGGACCGGAGTCCATCGCGAGACAATACGTGTCTATCTGCGACACAGGCTGATCCCGGAACCCGCACGCCCTTACCGAAATGCCGCTGACTATGATGAAAAGCATGTCAGTGCGATTATCGCCATCCGACAACTCCAGCAGGACAGCCGCCTCACACTGGCCCAGATCAGCGCTCTGATGGATGGTGATGCCGCCAAGGGACAGGTCGGTGCCTACGCATTCGACAAACTAGAACAGTTGGTTGCACATCGATCTGAGACCGACTGCCAACCCGTCGCGATAGGATCACTGCTTGAGCATTACCCGCATGCCGATGAAGACGCGCGAACTCTCGCAAACATCGGTATCCTCGAAATTATCGAAACCCAGCAGGGCGAAATGCTTTCACTCTCGAATGCCCAGATCGTGAGGATCTGGGGTGAGATGCGTAAGGCCGGGTTCGACGGCCATCTCGATTATACGCCGGAGATTCTGGGGTTCTACGTCGAAGCGGCCAACTTCGTTGGGCGCTGGGAAGCGACGACATTCCTTCAGCGAATAGAAGGACGCGTAAGCGTCGATGAAGCTGCCAGGCTGGTCGAGCGCGCTCTTCCGCTTATGCTTGAATTCTTCGGTCTGCTTCGGCAGCAAGCCTTTTTCAGCTATTTTAATCGGCTCCGCGGCAAGCAAGATGAATGCCTGCCCCCACATCATCCCGAACTCTCGGGAAGTTGATTGCGCTCCTTCCCAAAAAGCCTTAGTTTCCAACCCCACTATCTGATTTTTCGCATACGACCTTTTGATCGGAAAGCTGCAGAATTTCGATCAAGATCAGTATCTGTACTCGCATAGCCGCGCGCCTCATCGCGGCTGTAGCATTAGCCATGCAAAATCGACCATTTCATTGCCATGGCTATGTCAGCCATTAGTCCAAATATCTTATGGCATTTCGCAATACGAATATGACTTGCCCCACCAAATTACCTACCTTTTCAGCACATAAAAGTTTGGTGCATCAGAATAGCGCCAGCGATGGTGGGAGACGAGGAAGCGATCAACTGACGGCAAGCCAATGGTCTATTTCGGGATGCCTTTCCTTATGAAGTATCCCGATCCCCCCCGTCGTCGATAGCGCCCTTGCGGAATTGACAGTCCGGTCCGGATCGCGGTCTGGCAAGTTCTCATGGCATCTGCTGCGCAAGGCGAGAGTGAAAGAGACATTTATGGGCAGCATGGTTGGCAATCGGTGTCCCGAGTCCGACATCGATCCATTTTCGATCGAGTACCTTGCCTCCCCGCACGCCCCGCAAGCTCGGCTGCGTGAACTCGGGCCAGTGACCTACCTGCCACGCTACGGCTTCTACGTACTCGCCCGCCACACCTCGGTCTTTGCAGCGCTACGCGATCCGGAGAATTTCTGTTCGGGCAGAGGAGTCGGCATTACGGATTTCGGGAAGGAAGCGCCGTGGCGCCCCAAGAGCATCATTAACGAAGCCGACGCCCCCGATCATGCACGCCCCCGCACCGTCATGACCAGAGTCCTGAGTAAAGGTGTGCTCGAACAACTGCGCGAAGATTTCAAGATCGCCGCCCGCGATATAGTCGACAGTGCCTTGAGCATGGTCACGCTCGATGGCATCGAGGATTTCGCTCAGGCCTATCCGCTTCGCATCATCCCCGATGCCGTTGGCATGATGCCCGAGGGACGCGAAAACCTCCTGCCCTATGGCACGATGGTTTTCAACGCCATGGGGCCGCATAACGAACTTTTCGACACCTCGATGCAGAACAGCGCTCCGGTTATCGAATGGGTGACCCGACAATGTCGTCGCGAGTCAATTGCCGCGACAGGGATCGGGGCACGGATCTACGATGAGGTCGACAACGGCAATCTGACCGAAGACGAAGCCGGCATGCTGGTGCGATCAGTCCTGAGCGCAGGTCTCGACACGACGATCTTTGGCCTCGGCCATATGCTCCATGCGTTTGGCCAAGCTCCTGATCAATGGCAGGTGTTGCGCGCCGATCCGTCCTTGATCCGAGCCGCCTGGTCAGAGGTCATCCGCCTAGGCTCGACCGTGCAGTCACTTTTCCGGACTACCACCCGCCCCGTCGAAATCGACGGGGTCAATATCCCGGCCAATTCGAAAGTGATGCTGCTGCTGGCGGCCGCAAATCGTGATCCGGAGAAATTCACTGCCCCCGATCGCTTCGACATCCGGCGCAAGACGATGGGCCATGTCGGCTTCGGCTTCGGGATCCATATGTGCGTTGGACAGATGCTCTCAACGCTGGAGGCGGAAGTCCTTCTTGAGGAAATGCTCCGGAGAATTGAGAAGATCGAACTAGCGGGCGAGCCGGTCTGGCGCCTCAACAACATGCTGCGCGGCCTGCAGTCTCTGCCCATCCGCTTCACGATTGCATGACCCTCCAGCCGTCCAACACAGTTCCCGGAAACAACGGGACCAAGGGGATACCAAGGTCAACAATGAGCACCATTCGCCCCTACATCCTTCAGATTCCGGAAGACGATCTGATCGACCTCAAGCGGCGACTTGCCCGCACCCGGCTGGCCGACCGTCTTCCCGGCAATGCTTGGGATCTCGGGACGGATCCGCAGTGGCTTTCGCGACTGATCGCCTATTGGCACGACCGCTTCGACTGGCGCGCGCAGGAAAGGCGCATCAACGCCTGGCCCCAGTTCAAAGTGGTGATCGACGGTCGCGAACTCCATTATTTTCATGTTGAGGGCAAGGGTCCCAACCCGAAACCTCTTCTGCTGGTTCATGGCTGGCCAGGCTCGCCACTCGAATTTCTCGATATGATCGATCTTCTGACCGATCCAGTAAAACACGGTCGCGATCCTAGTGAGGCCTTCACCGTCGTGATCCCTTCACTACCCGGCTATCACCTTTCTTACAGTCACGGACGAGGTGGCCTCTCGATAGAGGCCATGGCCGATCTGCTGAAGGAACTGATGACTTCAGTGCTAGGCTATGAACGCTTTGCTGCGCAAGGCGGCGACTGGGGGGCGTTTATCACAACCCGCCTTGCCCACACATGGCCCCAAAACCTGATCGGGATCCATCTCAACCTGCTCCCGCTTCCCCGCAATCCCTCAGTCGGGGCCCGCGACGAACAAGAGCGAAACTACCTGGTGGCAGTGGAGAGCTGGTTAAAGTGCGATACTGGCTACATCGCCATCCAGGCGACGAGGCCCCAGACTCTGGCTCTGGCTCTCAACGATTCTCCAGCCGGTCTGGCTGCCTGGATCGGCGAGAAATTCAGGACTTGGTCCGATCCTGGCTCCCCCCTTGAAGAGCTGTTCGACATAGACACTCTGCTCGCCAACATCTGCCTCTACTGGTTCACGGGTTCGATCGGATCATCCTTCTGGCCCTATCACGCAAGGTATTTTGGGGAGCCGATCATTCCTGCCGATGCCGCCATTACAGTGCCCACTGCCTATGCAGAATTCCCCTTCGAATTCTTGCGACCTCCGCAGAGCATGGCGGGAGACATGTTCGCCAACATCAAACAATGGAGCACGATGCCCAAAGGTGGGCATTTCGCGGCAATGGAATGTCCCGGAGATCTGGCGGCAGACCTGATCACCTTTTTCGCAACCTGCTGATCGCGGTGATGGCTATTCGTCTGCTCACTCTGTCACATCCCCCGCAGCACCGCCTCTCTTGGAACAGCGCAGCGAGGGCTTGGGGATCACGGCATGGTGAGCACCACCTTGACGCATTTTCCGGCGTGCTGGTCCTCGATGGCCTGGTTGATCTGTTTGAGCGGATAGGTAGTGACCAGTCTATCGAAAGGAAAGCGGCCCTCCCGGTAAAGATCGACCAGCAAGGGCTGGATAGCCTGCGGATCGGCATCGCCTTCGGCCACGCCGCACACGAGGATGCCTTTCGAAAGCCTCTGTATGATGTTGAGCGAGCTTATCGCATCGATCGAACGCGGGACGCCCACCATGGCCCAGAACTGCCGGCAGCGGCGTGGGCAACACCTGAGCGCACACAACGAGATCGGTATGACACAGCCCCGTGCCCACAACCCTGACCAGCACCTCATCTGGACGGATACCTTCTATTCCAACCTTTCGATAGCGAAGGGGCGACCGCTTTTCCTCACGGCCGCCGCGGTAATCTCCATATGCGGCCTTCTATTCATTTTCATGCGCGCCATTCAAATCTCGGCACAAAACTCGCAGGGTAAAAACCATATCAAATTGAAAAACAGAGAAATTTTTTCAAATTTTGATATTTGGTCTGACCTTTTAATATAATTGACGCCCCCATCACCCAGCATTACGTTACTTCTATACGCAAAAAGCAGAAGTGATGCACAAAGCGATGCATCGAGAGGACCAACATGAGCACCATACTCGAATCCGACACACGCCCCCTGATCCCTCAGGACATCGCCAAGATCGTTATCACGCCCAAATCCTACGCCGATGATGATATTATCTACCCCGCATTCAAATGGCTGCGCGAAAACATGCCGCTGGGCGTCGCGGAAGTCGAAGGCTACGACCCGATTTGGGTCGTCACCAAGCATGCCGACATCAAGGCGATCGAACTGAACGCCAAGCTGTTCCATAACGCCGATCACAACCCGATTCTCAACGACCGGGCTTCGGATGAATTCATGAAGCAGATCAACGGCGGCACGACCCGTCTGCTCTCTTCGCTGACCTATATGGATCCGCCCGAACATGCCGCCTATCGCAACCTAACCCAGAGCTGGTTCATGCCCAACCGCGTGTCCAAGCTGGAAGAAAAGATTCGTACACTGGCACGCAACAGCGTTGACACGCTGCTCAGCTTTGATGGCGAATGCGATTTCGTGCGGGACTTCGCTCTGCATTATCCTCTGCGGGTCATCATGACCCTCTTCGGCGTTCCGCCGGAAGATGAGCCCCGCATGCTCAAACTGACCCAAGAATTCTTTGGCGTCCACGATCCGGAAGAACAGCGCCCAGAGATGGTCGCCGATCCCGTGGCGGCCGGCAAGCAGTGGGCTGCCACACTTGAGGAATTCTTCGAATATTTCGATGGTCTGAGCGCTCAGCGCCGCGCCAATCCCAGCGACGACATGCTCTCGCTTATCGCCAATTCGCAGGTCAACGGAGCTCCCATTCCCCGTGATGAGGCGAATGGGTATTACGTTGCCATCGCGACCGCAGGTCATGACACGACCTCCTCATCAACTGCCGGCGGCCTGCACGGCATGCTGCTCTATCCTGACAATTTCGCGAAACTGAAGGCAGATCCCTCGCTGGTGAAGGGACTGGTGGACGAAGCGATCCGCTGGACCAGCCCAGTCAAGCACTTCATGCGGAACGCCACGGAAGACACTGTGGTCCGTGGGCAGACAATCCGCGCGATGGACCGACTGATGATCTCCTATCCTTCCGGAAATCGTGATGAGGAGGTTTTCTCCGATCCGACGCGCTTCGACATCACACGTTCGCCCAATCCACATATCGCCTTCGGCTTCGGGCCGCATATGTGCCTTGGCCAGCATCTGGCAAAGCTGGAGATGCGTGTGCTCTTCGAGGAATTGCTGCCGCATATCGAGAGCATCGAGCTTGCGGGCGATCCACGCCTTGTCGAAACCAACTTCGTAGGCGGCTACAAGAGCCTGCCCGTCCGTTTCAAGAAGCGTTGATCGACCAGCCGGGCGCGCTGGAATGCGCCCGGCCCCATGCTGATCCCATAATCAGGACCCCGCAAAGGGGCCGCAACGGGACTGGAACCCCCCATGAACGATACCACCACTCTGACCGCACCCGAAAAGCTCGACGTGCGAATGCCCGACACCGGCATACTGATCGGCGCACATCGCGTCGCAGCAGGCGATGGTCGCACCATCGAGGTTGAGGACCCTGCTACCGGCAAGATTATCGCACATGTTCCGGCAGGCGGCGCCCATGAAGTGGACGCGGCTGTGACAGCGGCGCGCAAGGCTTTCGAAAGCAGGGCATGGTCGCGCATGCGCCCGCTCGATCGCGCCCGGATCATCGAGACCATCGCCCGCAAGATCGAGGAAAATGCCGCCGAACTGGCGCTCCTTGAAAGCTATGATAACGGCAAGGCCGTTCATCATGCGCTCGCCGTGGATGTCCCTGCCGCGGTTGACATCTTCCGCTACATGGCCGGATGGGCTTCGAAGATCGCCGGTCAGGTCAATCCGATCTCGGGCGATGGCCGTCAGTATCACTCCTATTCGGTGCGCGAGCCCATTGGCGTCGTCGGCCAGATCGTCCCCTGGAATTACCCGCTCGCCATGGCGGCCTGGAAGATCGCAACCGCACTGGCGGCAGGATGCACGATTGTTCTCAAGCCCTCTGAGGTCACCCCGCTCACGGCACTGCGTCTGGCGGAACTGGCGCTTGAAGCCGGTCTGCCTGAAGGCGTTCTCAACATCGTCACCGGCTATGGCCACGAGGCCGGCCAGGCGCTGGTCGAACACCCCGGCATCGACAAGATCGCCTTCACCGGTTCAACCCGCGTGGGCAAGCAGATCGTTCAGACCGCTGCGCGCGATCTGAAGCGCGTGACCCTTGAACTGGGCGGCAAGTCGCCGTCGCTGATCTTTGCCGACGCCGACCTCGACAAGGCCGCGATCGGTGCCGCGCTGGCGATCTTTTTCAACTCCGGGCAGGTCTGTCTGGCTGCTTCGCGCCTTTATGTGGAGCGATCAGTCTACGACCAGGTGCTGGAGGGCGTCGCCAAGGTTGCCCAGAGTTTCAAGCTGGGCCATGGCCGTGACCCAGACACGATGCTCGGGCCGCTGGTCTCGCGTGCCCAGCAGCAACGCGTTCTCGACTACATCGAGCAGGGTCGCGCTGCGGGCGCTGAAATTGTTACCGGCGGGGGCACAGGGCCCAACGAAGGCTATTTTGTCGAACCGACCATCTTCGCAAATCCAGACCCCAATGCGGCGATCGTACGCGAGGAGATTTTCGGTCCGGTGCTCGTCGCAACCCCCTTCGACGATCCCGAAGAGGTCATCAAGACCGCGAACGACACGCGCTACGGGCTAGCGGCCAATATCTGGACCCGCGACCTGTCTCGCGCCCATCTCACCGCGCGCAAGCTTCAGGCCGGGACGGTCTGGATCAACACGCACGGCATGAACGACCCATCCGCGCCGTTCGGCGGGGTGAAGGAATCCGGTTGGGGACGCGAGGTCGGTGAGGAAGGCGTCCTCCTCTACACTGAAACCAAGACCGTCACAGCCCTGCTGGACGACTAATACCGATAACAGTGCGGCGGCAACGATCGCCGCACTGACATAATAATAATGAACCAATTGGGAGAGATTTATGAAGAAGCTGAAGGCACAGCTGTGTTCGGCGAGTTTGGCCTATATTATGGCCGCATCACCGGCTCTGGCTCAGGATGCGCAACCTGCTCAGGCGCAGACCCCCCCCGACAACAGCCGTGAAATTGTCGTGACCGCCAACAAGCGGCAGGAGAATATCAACAAGGTCGGCCTGACGATCACCGCCGTTTCAGGACTTCAACTTGCCGAGCGCAAGGTGACCTCGCTCGAGGACGTCGCTTCGCTCGTTCCTGGCTTGGCTTACTCCCCCAGCACTGCCAACACGCCGATTTTCACCCTGCGCGGTGTCGGTTTCAACGAGAGTTCGCTGGGTGTCTATCCTGCGGTCAGCGTCTACATCGATCAGGCGCCGCTTTCCTTCCCTGTGCTCGCAAGCCATTCCGCCTATGATCTGGAGCGCGTGGAGGTGCTCAAGGGACCACAAGGCACGCTTTTCGGCCAGAATTCAACCGGCGGTGCGATCAACTACATTGCGGCCAAGCCCACCAGAACCTTCGAGGCGGGTGGCGATCTGAGCTATGGCCGCTTCAACCAGGTCGAGGGCAATGCCTATATCAGCGGACCGATCACCGACACGCTGCGTGGCCGCGTTTCTGTGACTGGCCTCAATTCCGATCCATGGCAGTACAGCATCTCGCGGGGCGACAAGCTCGGCAAGCAGTCCTACATCGCAGGACGCATGCTGCTCGATTGGGACAACAACAGCGGCGTGCGCCTCTCGCTCAACGTCAATGGTTGGCGCGATACCTCCGATCCTCAGGCGCAGCAACTGATCGCCATACGTCCGACCTATTCGGCTTACGTTCCGGCCAATGTGCTGGCAGCACAATTTGCACCTGCCAATGCCCGCGCGGCTGACTGGAGCGCCAGCGTTCAGGATCCTGCCACAGGCGTGGTCAATCCGGCCACGGGCGCGGTAACACCTGGAACGGCGCAATCGGTGAATTTCACCCCCTTCTCCAACCGCCGCATGATTCAGGCGTCGTTGCGCGCCGACGTCGATATCACCGACAATCTGACCTTGACCTCGCAGACCTCCTACGCTGACTTCGATCAGAAGCAGCGGACCGATGGCGATGGCAGTCCCTTTGTCACCTACGACCTTTACCGCAATGATGGCTATATCAAGACCTTCAACCAGGAAGTGCGCCTGGCCAATGATCCGCATCGCAGTTTTCGATGGCTCATCGGCGGCAATGTCGAGAGCAGCCACACGTTCGAGAACCAGTTGCTACGTTATTTCAACAGCTCGAACTACAATCCCAACAACCTCTACATCAACGCCAGCGGCGTGACCAACAAGCAGGACATCCTGAATTACGCGTTCTTCGGCAGCACTGAATATGCCGTAGCGCCTAAGCTGACACTGAAGGCATCCGCACGCTTCACCCAGTCGCGCAACAACGGCGACATCGGAAGCTACACAATCGTCGGCGGCAATGTCGACAAGCTGTTCAATCTGCTCGGTACAGTGCTTGGTACTGTGCCATTCACCCCGATCACGATTGCCGGACCCTACACACTCAATGACAACAACGTGCCCGGCCAGGCGTTCGTTCGGACGCTGAGCGAGAACAATGTCTCGTGGCGTGCGGGGATCGATTATCAGGCGACGCGCGATACACTGGTCTACGCCAACGTCTCGCGCGGTTACAAGGCTGGCTCCTTCCCCAGCCTCGCCGCGTCGATCTATGAGGGCCTGCAACCAGTCACCCAGGAATCTGTCACTGCCTATGAAGGCGGCATCAAGACCCAACTTCTGGATCGCCGTGTCAGCCTGAACGGCGCTGTGTTCTACTACGACTATCGCAACAAGCAGATCCGCGGCAAATTCAACGATCCGCTGTTTGGCGCGCTCGACGAACTGGTCAATCTGCCCAAGTCACGGATTTTAGGCGCGGAAGCCGATATCACGGTCCGTCCGGTTGCCGGGCTGACAATCAATGGCGCCGTCACCTATCTCGATTCCGAGATCCAGATCGGTCCGGCAGCGCCCCGCAATTACAACGTTCTGGCCCAGGTAACCAACTTCTCGGGCGACCCCCTGCCCTTCACGCCTAAGTGGTCGGGAACAGTCAATGTTGAGTACCGCGCCAGGCTCGCCAATGGTGGGGCGCCCTTTATCGGCGTCAGTGCCAATGCCCGTAGTTCTTCAGACGCGGTCCCCGGTGCCAGCAAGATCGCCTATGTTCCAGATCCTGCCTCTGGTGCCGCGGTCGTTCGCCTTGCTCCTGGCGTTACCAATCCCTTCGTCATCAATGGCTATGCCACGGTCGACGGGCGGATCGGCTACGAGGCGCCGGACGGGGCTTGGCGGATCATGCTCTGGGGCAAAAATCTCTTCAACCGTTATTACTGGACCACGGTCATCGCCTCAACCGACACGGCTGCGCGGATGGCCGGGCGGCCCGTCACCTACGGCGTGACCGTTGGCTTCAAGGTCCGCTGACCGGAAACTATGGCTCCTCCCGGCCACCCCCGGCCGGGCAGGACATCCAAAACAGGAAGGGTATGGGCATGACGCAACTGACGAACGCCTACATGACAGAGAACTGCGAGCGCTACATCCCCAACCCGACTATTCCCAAGTGGAATCAGAGTTACTACTTCAATTTTTATGACCGCAAGGCACGGCTGGGCGGCTTCATTCGGGTTGGCATCATGGAAAACCTGGGCGAGACGAACGGTTTCGCCGTTTTCTTCATGAACGGCAAACCGCTGTTTACCCGGGTCAACATGCAGCTTCCCTACACCTCCGATCGGCTTGACCCCGGTCTTGAGGTGGCAGGCGTGAAGCTCACGGCCACGCGTCCGCTCCAGACCTGCAGCATCAGCATCGACACAGAGGATTTCGGCGCAGAGCTGGTCTGGGACCTGCGATTTCCGATGGGAGATAGCATCGCTCTCACCAAGGACGGGGATGATGCGATCGCCCGTGAACTGGCCTACGTGCATCTTGAGGGCGTCTGCAATGTCACAGGCACGATACGGCTGCGTGACGGCAAAACCATCCCAATCGAAGACGGGGGCTTCCGCGACATCAGCTGTGGCCCGCGCAACTGGGCCGGCGTGCGCCACTATCGCCTTGCGTGGCCGATCTTCGACAATGGCATGTCCTGTGTCGCCGTTCACGCGATCACCGAGCATGGCGACAGCTATCAGAAGATCCTTCACGATGGCGAGCGCTGGCACAGCATCGGGAGGCTCGAGGAAGAGATCGAGTTCGAACCCGACGACATGGGATTCAAGTTCGTCCAGTGGAAGGCCTGGGACGAGGAAGACCGCCTGTGGGAGTTTACCGGGACCCCTCTGTTCCGCTGGCAATTTCCTTTCGACACATTCGTCATGGTTGAGCAGATGATGGAATTCCGCCTGAGCGACGGGACCATCGGCTACGGCATGGGGGAAGGTGGATTCCGCTTCCCCTGGGAAGGCAATGGTAACTGATATGGCTAAAGTTCGGACTACCCCCGCCATCGACCGGGTCGACATTTGGGACAGGGACCAAATCGAGCCCCGCATCAAGGATCTTTTGGATCGCACGCTCCGCGATCGGGCCAGGGGCCCCTACGCCGCAAAGACCGATACCGAGGTGATCGCCATGCTGGAGCGTCATTTTGCTTCAGAAAGCACGGTGCCGATTGAGATTGTCGATGTCGCCCGTCTGTCCGGAGGTGCTTCCAAGGAGCAGTTCGCGTTCACGCTTCGCCGTGCAGGAGATATTGAGGGTGAACGCCTCGTTCTGCGGATGGATCCGCTCGAAGCGATTGCACAGACTTGCCGGGGGCGCGAAGCCCAGGTCCACCGGGCTTTCCAGAACATCCTACCGGTGGCCCCCGTGCGCAGCCTGGATGCTGACGGAGACCTTATTGGTCAACCGGCGATCATTCTGGGCTATGTTCATGGTGTTACCGAGCCCACCCAAGGCAAGGGGCACGGCATCTCGGGCATCGGCACGCATTTCGAGGAGTGGGCGAGCAAGCTGGCCCCGCAATTCCTCGACGCACTCGCCAAAGTGCATCGCTTCGACTGGCGCAGCGCGGACCTCTCCTATTTCGCGGCCCCGGAACCCGGAACCCGGCAAGCGGCAATCTGGCAAGTCAACTGGTGGTCGCGCGTGTGGTGGGATGGTGCTGTCCAACCCGTGGCGATCATGGCCTATGCCGAGCGCTGGTTGCGGGAAAATGCTCCCATCTGCGACAATCCGGTAATGTGCCACAGCGATCTGCGGCTCGGTAACTTCATGTTCGAGGAACCCAGCGGCCAATTCACAGCCGTCCTCGACTGGGAACTGGCCCATATCGGCGACTTTCACGAGGATCTGGCCTGGTCGATGCAGCGCCTGTTCGGCACCTGGGACGATGGTGGTGAATTTCTTGTCAGCGGTCTGATCCCTCGTGCGCAGTTTCTAAGCGTCTACGAGGAACTTTCAGGCAATCGCATCGATCCAGTGAAACTGCGCTATTATGAGGTTCTCAACGCCTACAAATGCGCGGTGATCGATCTGGGGCAAGCCATGCGCGCCGCGACTGAGGGCAACAGTCACCAGGATATTGTTCTCACCTGGCTCGGTTCGGCAGGCGGCGTTTTTCTCGAACAACTTGTCACAATGATGCGGGAGGCCTGAAACATGCTGCCCAATATCGATCTGCGTATCGGAAATCTGGTAAAAGCGCTCGAGCAAGTGATCCTGCCGGCCCTTCCCGCCAGCCAGCGCCTTGCCCGAGACCAAGTGCGACTGGTCATCGGTCATCTGCGCATGCTGGGCGGCCAATGGAAAACCGCGCTGCGCTATGAAGAAATCTCGTTCGAGGAGCTTGCTGCCCTTGCCCGTGATCTGGCGGAGCTGGTCGAAGAGCCGCAGCAGCGCCTGCTGACAAGCGCATTGAAGGAAACCGCAACCTGCGACCACAGCAGCATCGATGCCCTGGAAGACGCCAACAAAATACTCGGGCAAGCCGTCGATATGACCATACTGGGTGGAGAAGATCATCGCCCCCTTTCCCGCGCGGCAAGCGAGGCGGTGCTCGAATATGCACTGCGCCACGCCCGGCGTGAACGCATCTGGTTCCAAGCCAATCAACTGGACCCGGATCGCTCCGAGCTGCCTTCAATCGCCTCTATGCTGGCAAACGCCTGAAAGAGTGCGGCATGCGGCAGGGAGACACCTCTTGAAACACGACAATCCGGTGCTCCCGCAAGACGATCCTGCCGGAGCGCTTGCTGGCATGGTTACAGCAACCCGCTTTGAAGATATCCCTGCCGCAGTAGTAGATCTGGCGAAGAAGGCGATTCTCGATACGCTGGCAGTAACGCTTGCCGGATCAGGATGGGAGGTCAGCCCCGCGATCGCCGCTCAGGTCGTCGAGTGGGGTGGTACGCCTCGGGCGACGGTGCTCGTCCATGGACACAGGGTCCCAGCTCCCATGGCAGCCTTCGCCAATGGCGCGATGGCCCGCGCGATCGACATGGGTGACGTCCATGAAACCGGCGGTCATGTCACGGAATGGAACGTGCCCGCGATGCTCTCCGTGCTGGGGATCGCGGGCGCGCCGATCGACGGGAAAGCTTTCCTCGCCGCCTATATTGTGGGAGCCGAAGTTGGCGTGCGTGCCAGCGCGGCGCTCAGTCTCGTACGCTACCACACGACATGGGGCATGCCTGGCGAATGGAACGGTCGGCTTTGTGCAACCGCCTCGGTCGCGAGGCTGCTTGGGCTTGACCGCGACGGAACCTGGAATGCCATGGGCATAGCCTACACGGTCCATGGGATGTCTGAATACGACAAATATTCCGAGGGCACCCAGATGGCGCGGGTGCAGCATAGCTTTGCCGGAGATACCGCGGTCAAGTCCGTCCTGCTGACCCGATTGGGTGTTACAGCGCCGCGCGGCATCTTCCAGGGCGTTACGAGCGGCATTCTGCGCCATATCGCCTGGGATGATGTTCAGCCTGAGCTCTTGACTGAGGGGCTTGGTCGTCATTGGCAGCTTGCCGAGGGGCTTTCGATGAAGCGCTATTCGGCCTGCAAGTTCACACACAGCTTCATCGCAAGCACCCTCGCCATCATGGCCGACCAAGGGCTAGACCATCGCGGCATCGAGCGCATCGATTGCGTGGGAAGCGAGAGTTCGCGCATGACCTACGAACCGGCAGCCGCCAAATGGAACCCGCGAAGCGTCCCCGAGGCGATGTTCAGCGCGCCCTATACCATCGCCACCGCCGCGATGACTGGTGGCTTCTTTCTTGATGATCTGCGGATCGATGCCATCCTCGATGAAGACCGGCGAGATCTGATGCGCCGTGTTTCAATCACCTCGGATCCCGATCACCCTGACCCATTCGCGGGCTTTCGCGTTAAGATCACGCTCAGGGATGGTCGCAGCTTCAACCATGTCACCCCTTATGTGAAGGGTCATACGCGCAATCCGATGGGCTGGAAGGATCTCTCCGAGAAGCTACACCGTTGCGCCGCTTTCGCAGCAGCCCCCCTCCCTTACGAGAAACTCGACCGGCTGATCAGCCTGTGTTGCGAGATGGAGAAAGTCCCCGACATACACGAGGTTCTCGCGTGCGTGATACCTTGATTTTGCTCAGGAGAAGATGATGAAGGCAGCAGTTCTCAACCACCTCGACGGTACCTTTCAGATCGAGGAGATCGATATCGACGAACCGCGCGGCCGCGAAGTGCTGGTGGAGGTCAAGGCATCAGGCCTCTGTCACTCCGACCTGCATTTCGCCGAGCAGGATTTCGGCGTACCGCTTCCAGCAGTGCTTGGTCACGAGCTTGCCGGTATCGTCGTTGCAATCGGCCCTGAAGTCAGGGAATTTTCCGTCGGTGACCATGTGGTGGGGTCGCTCATCCAGTTTTGCGGGCATTGCCCGGCGTGCATCGGCGGGCGTACCTATCAGTGCTTCCATCCCGAGGAAACGCTGAGAGGGGATCATGATCACGACCATCCCCATCGACTGACACGCAGCGGGGCCGGCGTATCCCAGGTTTTTGGCACCGGGGCTTTTGCCGAACGCGCGCTCGTTCACGAGAACCAGCTGGCGACCGTCCCCAAGGAGATGCCTTTCGCGCAGGCTTCCCTGCTGGGCTGCGGAACGATCACCGGCGCAGGTGCCGCGATCAACACCGCTTCGGTCCGTCCCGGCGAGACGGTTGCCGTGATCGGCATCGGCGGTGTCGGCCTCAATGTCATTTCCGGCGCCAAACTGGCAGGGGCAGCGAGAATCATCGCGGTCGATCGTCAGCCACAGAAGGAAGAGTTGGCCCGCAAGTTCGGTGCCACAGACTTCATCGATGCATCGAAGGTGGATTCAGTTGCCAAAATACGTGAGCTGACCGGTGGTGGCGTCGATCATGCCTTTGAGGTGGTTGGTCTCAAGGCAACCTCGGAGCAGGCGATCCAGATGGCACGCAAGGGTGGTGGCGCCTATCTGATCGGCGTCCATTCGCCTACATCGACGATCGACCTGAATGTGACGATCGACCTGTTGACCCGGCAGGTCGACGTGCGCGGGGTCTACATGGGATCGACAAATATCAAGAATGACATCCCTCTCTATGCAAGTCTCTATCTTCAAGGAAAACTGAACCTGGACGACCTCATCTCCAAGGAAATCAGCCTCGAGGAAATCAACGAGGCCTATACCGAACTGAAGGGCGGCTCGATCGCACGCAGCGTCATCACTACCTTCTGAATCTGGAAGGGCGGTAGCCCGAACCCGCGTGCGACCGCCCTTCTCCACGCTCAACTACCGGCTTCAGGAAACCACGACAGGATCTGCCGGAATTGAAGGGAGCTTTCGCAGGCCGACCAGAGTAATGATCGGCCTGTGTATTAAAAGCGTGCCGATTGGCAGGAAGGCATCCGCAACGGCGTATCGTTTGGATCTCTCAAACCCATTGGTGGCCTTATTACATATTCGGATAGTTCGGGCCACCGCCACCCTCAGGCGCCACCCAGTTGATGTTTTCGGCCGGGTCTTTGATATCGCAAGTTTTGCAATGAAGGCAATTCTGCGCGTTGATCACAAAGCGCGGCGTTCCGGCCTCGCGATCGGTGATCTCATAGACTCCTGCTGGACAATAGCGTTGTGCCGGCTCGTCATAGAGCGGCAGATTCCATGCGATCGGGGCCTCGGAATCGGCAAGCCTCAGATGAACCGGCTGATCCTCCTCATGATTGGTGTTCGAGACGAAGACCGAGGAAAGCCTGTCGAAACTGATGACACCGTCCGGCGCGGGATAACTTATCGGCCGGCTCTGCGATTTGCGAAGCAATGTTCGGTCAGAATGGTGACCCAAAGTATAGGGCAGCCCGATGCCCAGCGTGCGCATCCACATCTCAGCACCGGCCAGAACAGTCCCAAGCACCGCGCCGAAGCGCGCGATGAGGGGCTGCACGTTGCGCACCATGCGCAATTCGTTCGCCAGCCAGCTACTGCCCACGGCTGTATCGTAGGTTCTGAGCGTATCGCCGCCACGACCGGCGCCCAAAGCCCCCAGGACTGCATCCGCAGCCAACATCGCCGATTTCATCGCAGTATGCGTGCCCTTGATGCGCGGCACATTCACGAAGCCGGCTGCGCAGCCGATCAGTGCACCGCCGGGAAAAACCAGCTTGGGGATGCTTTGCCATCCTCCTTCATTAATGACCCGAGCGCCATAGGACACCCGCTTGCCGCCCTCGAGGAAGGCTCGAATCTGCGGATGTTGCTTCCAGCGCTGGAATTCGCCGAAGGGCGAGAGGTTCGGGTTACGATAGCCCAACCCCACAACGAAGCCTAAAGCGACCTGTCCGTCGGCCTGATGATAAAGAAAACCCCCGCCATAGGCATCCTTGAGAGGCCATCCCTGTGTATGGATCACAAGGCCCGGCCGATGCTTTTCTGGCGCGATATCCCACAGTTCCTTCAGTCCAAGGCCATAAACCTGGGGGGCACAGTCCGCGTCGAGTGAGAAGTGAGCGATGACCTGCTTCGTGAGATGCCCGCGCGCGCCTTCCGCAAAGAGCGTATAGCGCGCGTGAAGCTCCATGCCCGGCTGGTAGTCGGGCTTCAGTTTCCCATCACGTCCGACCCCCATGTCTCCGGTTGCCACGCCGCAAACCGCGCCATGCTCATCGTAAAGCACCTCGGCAGCAGCAAAGCCCGGAAAGATCTCGACACCCAGTTCCTCGGCCTCGCTCGCAAGCCAGCGACACAGATTGCCGAGCGATCCGGTATAGGTTCCCTTGTTGTGCATCCAGCCTGGCGTCAGCCAGTGAGGCACGGAGAACTTGCCCTTCCCGGTCAGGAACCAGTGCTGATTGTCCCTGACAGGTACAGCAGCTAGCGGACATTCCCGTTCCCGCCAGTCAGGTATCAGTTCGTCGAGTGATCGGGGATCGATCACTGCCCCAGAAAGAATATGTGCGCCGATCTCGCTGCCTTTTTCGAGCACACAGACACTGATATCCGGATTGCCTTGCTTGAGCCGGATCGCAGCGGACAGCCCGGCAGGGCCGCCCCCCACGATCACGACATCATAGTCCATGGCCTCGCGCTCGCTCATTGGCTCCTCCCCCCGTTCACAACTTGGCCGTGAGTTCCGGAACGGCCTCGAACAGGTCGGCCACCAGACCAATGTCAGCGATCTGGAAGATCGGCGCGTCCTCGTCCTTGTTGATAGCGATGATGGTCTTGCTGTCCTTCATACCAGCCAGATGCTGGATCGCGCCGGAGATGCCGACGGCGATATAAACTTCTGGCGCAACGATCTTGCCCGTCTGGCCGACCTGATAATCATTGGGCACATAGCCTGCATCGACCGCCGCACGACTGGCGCCCACGCCTGCACCAAGCTTGTCTGCCAGCGGCATGATAATCGCCTCGAAGCCGGCTGCATCCTTGAGCGCCCGCCCGCCCGAGACGACGATCTTGGCGCTGGTAAGTTCAGGACGTTCGCTTTTGGCGATCTCCGCGCCCACGAAGCTTGAAAGACCGGCATCCCCATGCCCGGTCACGCTATCGACCGCAGCCGAACCGCCTGTGGCGGCCGCCTTGGCAAAGGCGGTGGTGCGGACAGTCGCCACCAGTCTGGCATCGCGGCTTTCAACTGTTGCGATGACGTTGCCCGCATAAATCGGGCGGGTGAACGTCCTGGGCCCCTCAATCGAGAGGATTTCCGAGACCTGCATGACATCAAGAAGCGCAGCAACGCGCGGCGCGATATTCTTGCCCGCCGTGGTGGCTGAAGCAATGAACGCATCAAAATCGCCCATCAAGCCGACGACCAGCGGGGCGATATTCTCGGCCAGACCATGGCCGTATGCAGCGTCGTCAGCCAGCAGAACGCGCGTGACGCCCGCAATCCGCGCAGCAGCCTGCGCCGCTTCGTCGCAGCCCTGACCTGCCACCAGCGCCACAACATCACCCAATTGTGCCGCAGCGGTCACCGCGGACAGGGTGGCATCCTTCACAGACTTGTTATCGTGTTCGACCCAGACCAGACTCGTCATCTCAGGCTACTCCCATGTCCTTGAGTTTGGCCACCAGCGCATCGACATCGGCAACCTTGATGCCGGCACTGCGCATCGGCGGCTCCGCCACTTTCAGCGTGGCGAGGCGCGGCGTGACATCCACGTCGAGATCGGCGGGCGTCTTCGTCACAAGCGGCTTGGATTTGGCCTTCATGATATTGGGCAGGCTGGCATAGCGAGGCTCATTCAGGCGCAGATCAGCCGTAATGATCGCGGGCAGAGCAAGACGCAGGGTCTCGAGTCCGCCGTCGATCTCGCGCGTAACCAAGACATGCTCGCCATCCACGTTAACAACAGAAGCGAAGGTACCTTGAGGACGCCCCATGAGGGCAGCAAGCATCTGCCCCGTCTGATTGCTATCGTCATCGATCGCCTGCTTGCCCAAGATAACCAAGGCAGGCTTCTCATCATCGGCGATGCTCTTGAGTATCTTGGCGACACCCAGCGGTTCAACAGCTTCGTCGGTTTGAATATGGATTGCACGGTCCGCGCCCATAGCCAACGCCGTGCGAAGCGTTTCAACAGATTTCGCCGGCCCAACCGAGACGACAACCACTTCGCTTGCCACGCCCTTTTCCTTCAGGCGGACAGCTTCCTCGACGGAGATTTCGTCGAATGGGTTGATGCTCATCTTTACGTTGGCGAGATCGACGGCAGAGCCGTCGGGCTTGATACGCGGCTTGGCGTTGTAATCGATCACCCTTTTAACGGGCACGAGAATCTTCATGATTGGCATCCTTGCTGAATGGTCGTACCATTATGCAGGGCGAAGGCGGTGTCAAGACGGCGCGGTCTGGCCATTGCTCCTTTTTACGCAAGCGCTATAGCAGTGACAGTTCCGTTCCAGAGTTGCAGGTCATGCCCAGCGCCAAAGAGAAGCCTAATTTCGCCCCGATCAAGACCCAGCGCGCCTTCGAAGCGATCTGCGAACAGATTCGCGGCCAGTTGGCGAACGGCACGCTCAAGACCGGAGACAAGCTGCCAGCCGAGCGCGAGCTGGCGATTGAGTTCCAAGTCAGCCGCAGTGCTCTGCGCGAGGCGTTGCGCAGCCTTGAGGTGGCGGGCATCATCCGCAACACCAAGGGAGTGAAAGGCGGCTCCTTCATTCAGGCAGCCGAGCCCGACCGCATCGTCCAGGCCATGCAAGACTATGTACATCTGGGCAATGTTACCCTTGATGAACTGACCGAAGCTCGCCTGGCTACGCTCGATATCATCGTACGCCTTGCATGCGAAAGAGCTAGCGAGAGCGATCTCGCGGAACTGGAAGCCATTGCCGCCAGAACGAAGCAAGTGACCGGGGTCGAGGCGCGCTATGAATGCGCGGCGCAGTTTTACGAGGCGCTGGCCCGGGCAACGAAAAACCGTATCTACGGCATTTTCGTCAATTCGCTCGCTTCGATCCTGCATGAGTTCGTTCAGGGTCCCGATTACGAGACCTTGCAGGAAACTCTGATTGATTCGCGGCTGCGGCTTATCCGCCATCTGCGCAAACGCGACGCCGAAGCAGCTGCCCAGGAAATGCGTAAGCATCTTGAGCGACTTCATCGCCATGTCCGCAAGACTTTGAAAGTCCGGGGCGCCCAGGTCGCCTGACCCAGCCCAGCATTCTTTTCATCTCCCACACATTGACGCGCCAAGCGCGATTGACCCTCTGTCGACATCATGCGATAGGTAGGACCATTATACTTTTATAACGGAGAGCCTATGTCCTATCCTGGCGCAGATCCCACGCGCGATGCCCTGGCAGGCGTCCGCGTGCTTGATTTCACAAGCGTGATGGCGGGACCCTTTGCCTCCCGCATGATGGCCGACCTGGGAGCTGACGTCATCAAGATCGAAGCACTCGAGGGAGATCAGGTCCGCGCACGCCCGCCTGTCCGCGATGGCAAGAGCGCCTATTTCGGACATCTGAACGCGGGCAAGCGCTCCCTGGCCTGCAATCTCAAGGCTCCTGCGATCCGGGATCTCATCTACCGTATGATCGCAAACTTCGACGTGGTGATCGAAAACTTTCGTCCAGGCGTCATGGCTCGTTTCGGGCTCGATTACGCCACGCTGGCCAAGATCAACCCCCGGCTAATATACTGCTCGATTTCGGGTTATGGGCAGAATGGTCCCAAGGCTCATCACCCAGCCTATGCTCCTGTAATTCATGCTGCCAGCGGCTTCGACATGGTCAACCTACATTATCAGGACGACACGACCCGTCCGGCCGCCAGCGGCATTTTCATTGCCGACGTGCTCGGAGGCACCCATGCCTTCGGAGCGATCCAGACAGCGCTTTATCAGCGCGAGCGCATCGGCCAGGGTCAGTTCATCGACGTTTCGATGCTGGAGGCGATGGTCGGCATGCTGGTCTATGAAACCCAGGCCGCGCAGTTTCCCGGCGATGCACGCCGCCCGCTCTATACACCGTTGCGCACCACCGATGGCTTCATCATGGTCGCCCCCACCAGCCCCCGCAATTTCGAGCAACTGACCGAGGCCGTCGGCCACCCCGAATGGCAGCAAGATCCACGTTTCATCAGCGTCTCGGACCGCAACGCCAATTGGGCCACGCTGTTGGGGCTGGTCGAGGAATGGACCTGCCTCCTTTCAGGCACGCAAGCCGAGGCGACACTGGCGGCACACGGCGTTCCTTGTGCACTTTACCGGGGAATGGAAGATGTTCTAGCAGACCCGCAACTGGCCGCGCGTGACGCCTTTGCCGACATCGACGATGGTGCCGGTCCCTATAAGGTTACCAATCCGCCGTTCCGCATGAGCGCCTCGCGCACCTGCGCCCGCAATCAGGTGCCGGCACTCGGAGCCGACGGCAGCACGGTTTTTGAAGAGGAACTTGGCTTGACCGGGGACGAACTGGCCGCTCTGCGCGCTGCAGGAAACCTACTCTGACAGGGAAGGCCGGGGCGATCACGCCCCGGCCCGAACCTTATCGCAGCAATTCGCGCGCGATCGTGTTGCGCTGAATTTCCGAGGAGCCCTCGTAGATACGGGTGATACGGATATCGCGATAAAGCCGCTCGATAGCGAAGCCCTTGCAATAGCCCGAACCACCGAAAATCTGCAGGGCAGTGTCCACGGTACGGCTGCCGGCCTCGGTTGCGAAGAGTTTGGCCATGGAGGCGAGTTCGCGCTTCTTCTCACCCTGATCATAGCGCCAAGCGGCGTCGAGCAGGATAAGGCGCGCCGCGCGCATGTCGGTCGCCATGGTGGCGATATAGTGACGGATGGCCTGGAAATCCGAAATGACACCGCCAAAGGCCGGACGCACCTTCGACTCGGCAATCGCCAGTTCCAGCGCATATTCGCCCATGCCGACGGCGGTCGCACCGACGTTCATGCGCCCCTCATTGAGGCCTTCCAGCGCATAATGAAAACCGCGACCTTCCTCGCCAATCACAGCATCGACCGGCAACTGGCAATTGTCGAAAGCCAGTTCATAGACGCCGGGTGAAGCCGTTCCCATCAGTTCGATCGTGCCCGTCACGGAAAAGCCCGGCGTATCGGCGGGCATCAGGAAGGCAGTAATGCCACCGCGTGATCCTGCAGATTTGTCGGTATAGGCATAGACGATGACGTACTTCGCCTTCTTACCGTTGGAAATATAGGTCTTGCTGCCGTTGATGAGCCAGCCGTCGGCATTACGCACTGCGGTTGTGCGCATCGATCCGGGATCGGAACCGGAGTTGGGCTCGGTCAGGGCAAAGGCGATCCCGATCTCACCCGTTGCCATGCCGGGCAACAGGCGAGCTTTCTGCTCTTCGCTGCCGTGGTGGATGATGTTCTTGGCCGCCGGCCCCATCAACGGCCGCAACTCAGTCCAGAACTGGGGAGGAAGACGGGCCAGCTCGATCTGCACAACCGCCTGCGCGAGGGCACCGAGTCCGAGACCGCCATATTCCTCAGGCAGGGCCATGGCGAAGTAACCGTTGTCGACAAGCGTCTTGCGGACGATCGGGTCGATCTCGCCGGTTTCATGGAAGGCGCGCTCATGCGCCAGCAGGCCGTTGACGACCTGTTTCGTGACTTCGCGGAATTCGGCGATTTCGTCGGGCAGTTCAAAATCCATGAGGTCTCTCCTGTGGAAACGATCGCGGCGCAACGGCGCTCAATCCAAAATGGTCCTACCATTTAGCAAAAGGTCTGTCCATTTGAAAATCAGCATTGGCGCAGACTGCCCTTTTGGGTACAAGGGAGTCATGGCCGCCGATCCTTTCGAACTCAATTTGCGTCATCTGCGAGCGTTGCTGGCGATTGCTGAAAAGGGCAGCATCACTGCGGCTGCTGAAAGCGTGAGCCTCTCCCAACCCGCATTGACGCAGGGCCTCGCCAAGCTGGAACGACAGTTTGGTTATTCAATGTTTGAGAGGCGAGCCGGGGGGATGGTGCCTACGCCGATGGGCGTCATCGTCATCGAACGCACGCGGGCAGCGCTCGACCATCTATCCAATGCCGCGAAGGGCCTTTCGGCCGTCTTTCAATTTCCCGAGCGCTTGATGACTATGACCCAGTTGCGCGCTTTTCTCGCACTAGCCGAAGCTGGTGGATTTTCCGCTGCCGCCCATACAAGTGGCATGTCCCAGACCGCAGTGCATCGTGCAGTCAGCGATCTGGAGCATATGATTGGCGGGCAACTGGTTGAACGACGCGGGCGAGTCATATGGCTCAATGCGGCGGGCAAGCGCCTTGCGCGGGGTGCCCGCCTAGCCGCAACTGAAATTACCGCAGCTGTCGCCGACATGGGATTTGATAGCGGTGGAGAGCAGATCGCATTCGGTGCCCTCCCGCTATCTCGCCCCTATCTCGTGCCCACGGCCATGGGGAGCATGACTCGTACTCATCCCCGCGCAGCCTTCAAGGTGCTCGAGGGTAGTTGGAAGGAAATGGTTGAGCCGCTGCGCGACGGCGAGATCGACATGATTGTCGGTGCTCTTCGTCCGTTCGATATCGCCGACCTTTATCAAATGCCGCTCTACGAAGATCGGTTGGTTGTTGCTGCCGGAAGCAAACATCCGCTTGCTGGAGTGGAACAGCCGACTCTGGAGCAACTGGCCGCTTATCGCTGGATCGTGCCACCTACCAATTCCCCCTTGCGCGAGCAATGGGAACGGGTTTTCAATGGCACAACCACGCCGGAAACGCCAATCGAATGCGGTTCGGTGATGATCATCAGCCGGTTGCTGACGGAGGGCGATTTCCTGACCTTGCTCTCACCCGATCAGGTTGCCTTACAGATCCGCAGCGGCCTGCTCACGCAGATTGGCGCGCCCCTAGACCGTAGCCGCCGCATGATGGGTATCACCACGCGGCGTAGCTGGCGGCCAACGGCCACACAGCGCCATTTCCTCAATTGCCTCGAGCAGGCCGCAGCAGTCATGCGGCTGGAGTTTCCCCAGCCTGAGGAGCGCAACTCAGGCTGGGTCTAGGGCGTCTGTCAGTCCAGATTGATCCAGACCGCCTTGGTCTCCAGATATTCCTCGATGTGATGCGGGCCGGATTCGCGCCCGAAGCCGCTAAGCTTATAGCCGCCGAAGGGCACGCCGGGATCGAGCATCTGGTAGCAATTGATCCAGACGGAACCCGCCTGAATACCACGCGCCATGCGATGAGCGGTGGAAAGGTTGCGCGTCCACACCCCGCTACCAAGCCCAAAAGGCGTGGCATTGGCGCGTTTCAACACCTCCTCCTCAGTATCGAAGGCAAAGGCGCTGAGCACCGGACCGAAGATTTCCTCGCGTGCTATGGTCATCTCGTCAGTCACGCCGGTGAAGATCGTCGGCTCGATAAAGAAGCCATCCTCCAGCCCCGCGCCCGCCATACGCGCACCGCCTACCAGCGCTTGCGCACCTTCCTGCCCGGCACCTTGCATGAAGCCCAGAATCTTGTCCATTTGCGTCGCGGAAACGACAGGCCCGATCTGGGTCGCCGGGTCCAGCGGATCGCCCACGCGGATAGTCCGGGTAAAATCAGCAAGTCGAGCCATGAATTCATCATGGATCTCGCGCTGGACGAAGAGTCGCGTTCCCGCACTGCAAATCTGTCCGCTATTGGCGAAAACGGCCATGGCGGCAGCAGGCACAGCCTTGTCCAAATCGGCATCGGCAAAGACGATGTTGGGCGACTTGCCGCCCAGTTCCACGCTCACCCGCTTCATGGTCGAGGCGGCGGCATGCAGGATCTTCTCACCCACCCCGGTCGAACCGGTAAAGGCGATCTTATCAATCCCCGGATGCGAGGATAGTGCCGCCCCGGCATCACCCAGCCCGGTCAGGATGTTGATCACACCAGCAGGCACGCCAGCTTCCAGGCACAATTCGCCAAAGCGCAACGCCGAAAGCGGCGTCTGCTCGGCAGGTTTCATAACCAGCGTGCAGCCGCTGGCCAGAACCGGCCCGGCCTTCCACACGGACATGCCGATGGGGCCGTTCCACGGGTTGATCGCGGCTACCACGCCGATTGGCTCCTTGAGCGTGTGCGACAAGACATCGCCCGCCGCCGAATTGGGCAGCGTGTCCCCGGAGAGCAGGGTCGCCTGCCCGGCATAATAGCGCAACAGTCCGCCAGCGCGGGCCTTGCCGAGAACCGTGCGCGAAAGCGGGGCGCCGAGGTCGAGCGTGTCGAGCAGTGCCAACTCCTCGTAATGCTCCTCGACCAGGTCGGCGAGACGGAGCATGATACGCTGACGCTCTGCGGGCTTCATACGCCGCCAGGGCCCCTCAAATGCCGCACGTGCGGCAGCGACGGCGCGGTCGACATCCTCGGCTCCAGCCTGGGCAACCTGGGCAAGAAGCTCTCCGGTCGCCGGATTGCGGGTTTCGAAGCGCTTGGCAAAAAGGGCTGGAACACGCTTTCCGTCAATCAGCATATCCTGTTCCACACGATCGAGCATCGCGGGGCGGTTGCGAACCAATGTGGTCTCCATGCAGGTCTCTCCAGATATCTTTGATTGGGGGTTACGCGGCAATGTTGGACCGTGCAGTATCCTCAAGGATAAAGGCTGCTGCACGCTGGGCAATCATCATGGTTGGGGCGCTGGTGTTACCGCTGATGATCTCGGGCATCACCGAAGCATCGACGACGCGCAGCCCCGATACACCGCGAACACGAAGGCGGTCGTCAACCACCGCCATCGGATCACTGTCCGGCCCCATCTTGCAGGTTCCAGTCGGGTGATAGGCGGTGTTCACGATCTTACGCAGCTCAGCTTCAATCTGGGCATCGCTCTGGGCATGGGCACCAGGCTCGATTTCCGCACCGGTCATCGGGGCGAGCGCGGGCTGGGCAAAAATGCGCCGTGCCTCGCGAAACCCGGCGATCAAGGTGCGCATATCATAGGGGTCGGCAAAGAAGTTGGGGTCGATCACCGCCTTGTCCTCAGGCCGGTTGCTAGCCAAACGCACCGAGCCCTCGCTCTTGGGACGCAACAGTTGGATCAAAGCCATATAGCCGTGGTTTGAGGGGATGACGCGAGCGTTGGCCTTTAAGCCGACTAGGAACGTGATCTGGATATCCGGCCGCCCGGAGCCGTCGGTGCAGAGAAAACCGCCGCACTCCGCAACATTGCTCGCCAGCATCCCTTTTCGGTTCAGAAGGAAGCGGAAGGGACTGAGCAAGATGCGGCCATAGGTTCGCGGCGAGAGCGCATAGGATTCGGCCGAAGGGTTTTCCATCGCGAGATGGACCGTCGGATGATCCTGCAGATGCGCGCCTACGCCGGGCAGATCGTGCAGTACCTCGATGCCCTTTTCGCGCAAATGCGCCGCTGGACCGATCCCCGAGAGCATCAGCAACTGCGGCGAATTGATCGCGCCGCCGCACAACACCACCTCACGCCGCGCCTCAAGGGTTCGACGCTGTCCCGCCTCCTCGATCTCGATGCCGCTGGCCCGCCCGCGATCGAAGAGGATGCGGCGCGCCAGGGTGTCAGACAGCACCGTCAGATTGGGGCGTTTGAGCACCGGATGAAGAAAGGCACGTGCGCTCGACAGCCGCGTACCTCGGCGCTGGTTGAGGTCATAGGTCCCGAAACCGGCCTGTTTCTCTCCCGCAAAATCCTGGTTATGGGCGTGTCCGGCCTGCTGCGCGGCCTCAATGATGGCGTGAGTGATCGGGTTGAAGGAGCGCGGTTGCTGCACATCCAGTTCGCCACCCTTTCCGTGCCATGGCTTGTTGGGGCCCTCATAATTCTCGATTGAAGTGAAAGCGGGCAGCACATCGCTGTAGCCCCAGCCCTTGTTACCTGCCTTGACCCAGCCCTCGTAATCCTCGCGCTGGCCACGGATATAGACACCCCCGTTTATCGCGCTGCAGCCGCCCATTAGCTTGCCGCGCGGAAAGTTGATGCTGCGTCCGCCGATTTGCGCATTCCCGGAAAGCGTATGCTTCCAGTTGTAGCGCGCGTGCGGGATAAGGAAGATGTTACCCACCGGCATGATCGTCTTGATGTTGACCGGCCATTGGCGGTCCGATGGTCCAGCCTCAATCAGCGCGACGCGCATTGCGGGATCGGCGGAGAGGCGATTGGCCATCAGGCTTCCGGCTGAACCTGAACCGATGACGATATAGTCGAATGCGTCGTTCACCTTCAGAAATCCTCGGTTCTGCCCCGGGCCAGCCGGGGGATATGGCCGCGAACGGCCAGAAAACTTGTCATATTGATGAGCATAAGCAGGCTGAGCATGCCGAAAAATCCGCCTCTCCCGGCAACCAACCATGATCCGGCCAGAGCGCTGACCAAGGCTCCGATGCGTCCGGCGGCTCCCATCAGGCCCATCCCTCGCGCACGCAGCGGCAGGGGAAAAGCATGAGCTCCTAATGCGAACATTGCCGATTGGGCTGCACTCCCCGTCAATCCCAATACCGCGAGTCCAATCATAATCGGAAGACCATGTCCTGCCGGGTCTATCGGCGCAAAGGCCAGTATGGCGCATACTAGGACCGCAAGCCCGGCAAGTGCCGGCAGCGTAACCCGTGACCCCAGCCCCATGATCACCAGCGCCGCCATGAGTGCGCCGGTGGTGCCCCCGATGTTGTACCAGGTAAGGCCGAGGCTTGTATCTCTCAGCGTAAATCCTTGGCCGGCCAACATTGTCGGCGCCCAATTGAACATCAGATAGACCAGGAACATTCCGGAAAACATCGCGGTCGAAAGGCCCAGCGTGTCGCGAGCGAGGTCTCCCGTTATCAGATCAGTCATCGGAGGTTTGGAAAGGGCGCGCAGCACCTTTGGTGGTGGATCATCTCCCAACCGCTGCATCAAGCAATCAAGCTCTGACCGGCGTAAAGGATGTCTGACGAGGAATCCAGGTGACTCAGGCAAGACGCGGATCAGCGAGACAACGATCACAATCGTTACGAGCCCGCTTACCCAGAAAAGCCAGCGCCAACCTAGGGCGGGCAGGATCAAGGCTGCAGCAGTACTTCCAAGGATTCCGCCGATCGAAACACAAACCACCCCAAAGGTCACGGCCAAACTCCGCCAGCGGGCTGTCGTGAATTCTGCGATCATGGCTGCCGCTGTTCCCGGTACACCTCCCAAGCCGACTCCAGCCAACGCTTTGAGCAGCGCGAGTTGCCAGACTGATCCGGCAAATCCTGTCGCGAGAGTAGCGCTCCCGAACACTGCGACACCCAGGAGAATTGCTGCGCGTCGACCGAACGAATCCCCAATGTGGCCGGCGGCCAGCGTGCCGAAGGCCATGCCGACAAAGCCGAGGGCAAAGATGCCGCCCAACACGCTTCGCTCCAGCCCCCATTCCCGAAGAAGAGCTGGTGCAGCCAGTCCGAGCATTTGATTGTCGAGCCCATCGAGCACGACAGTTATGGCGACCAGCAACACCACGCCAACGCGATAGAGGCCGGTCTTGCCCGGGTCGCCAACCGCCATCTGCATTTTACCTGAGGCCAAAACCATCTCCTCTCCGACAGGGCGGTTCTCTATGCCGCCGCTTGCCCGAATGGTTACGCCGCCCTGGTCGGGAGCGGCGCAAGATCAGATATCCAGAACCATGCGTGGAGACTTCACCCCCGAACAGCAAACCATGATCGAGGTGTTTGCAGCCTTGTCCTCGTCGCTCAGAAAGTGGTCGCGGTGGTCAGCGATGCCCTCGAGGATCTTGACCTCGCATGTTCCGCAGACCCCCTCGCCGCAGGCGAAACCGATATCCACGCCGGCTGCGAGCAGCGCATCGAGCATCGTCTCGCCTTCCGCGACCTCGACTGTCTTGCCGCTCCGGGCCAGTTCCAGCGTATAGCCGCCTTCGGTCGCGACCTCCGTTTCGGCGCTGAAGTATTCAATGTGAACATGGTCCTTCGGCTTGCCGGCGTTCACCGCAACAAAGGCATCGAGCATGCCGGTCGGGCCGCAGCAATAGAGATGCGCCCCCTCAGGTGCCGCATCGCTGATCGCCTTGAGATCGAGACGCTGGCCGCCGGGCACGCCGTCGAAAGCAACGGTAACACCATCATAGCCCTCAAGATGCTGCACATAAGCGGCGCGCTCGGGCGTGGCAGCAACGTAATGCAGTTCCCAGCTGCGCTTGAGGCGACTGAGCCGCGCGATCATCGGCAGCATGGGCGTCACACCAATACCCCCGGCGATCAACACCGTATGAACCGCATCCTCGACCATCGGGAAATTGTTCTTGGGCGCTGAAATCTCGACGATGTCACCCGCACGCCAGCGCTCATGAATATGTCGCGACCCTCCGCGACTGGTCGGCGAGAGATGGACCGCGATTTCATAATGGCCGCGCACCGCCGGATCGTTGACCAGCGAATAGCTACGCGTAAGACCAGGAGCCAGGTGAACATCGATATGTGCACCCGGATCAAAAGGCAGCATCAGGCCGCCACCCAGCGGCTCCAGAATGAACGACAGAATATCTTCGGCTTCCCAGCGGATCGCCTTCAGTCTTACTTGCATCACACTCTCCCTGCGGTGCGATGCCTGTCTTGACCAAACCCGCTCACCATGGATCGGCAGCGTATCTGGTCAGAATGCGTTTCGTCACCCGATCAGTTCATTTTGTTAAAGCCGGCGCATGGATCGCGCCGGCTCCTATTCGATTATTCGGCGGCCTCGATCTTATCGGGCCAACGAACCGCCTTCGTCAGGGCCACATCATAGGCCTGTTGCAGGGTATCGTCCGGATTATGCAGGAACGACCCAGCTCGGGCACGGTAAAAGATCGAGGGATCTTCCACGCCCGGCGGCACGGTCCCTTTGGTGGCCAGCGCCCGGGCCGCCAAGAGCACGCGGCGGCGCACGCGGGCGATCATCTGGTCGGTGGGGGCCAGATTCTCGAAATTGTGATCGGTGATCGCACCCATACTTTCGGTCACCGCCTGGTCCTGCATTGTAATATTGGGGATGCCGGTGAACTGCGTGCCGTTGCGCTGGCTGTCGCGGTCGATGGCCCAATCATTGGCCTCGCTGTCGGTCGAGCGCCAGCGGCCATACCAGTCGGTGGTGTTGGGGGCATAGCTGATCTTGTCGAACAGCGGCGTACCGTCCTTCAGCGTAGAGGTATAGGCCGGATTGCCCGCATCCACCCCGCAGGTGATGTCAAACAGCATCGAATGCTCGTCATCCATCGGCACCCAGGCGCGGGCGATGGCGCGGGTGGCAAAGCGGTTGTTGGGGGTCTGCGTCCAGAAGGGGAACATGTAATGGGCCACGCGCCATGACTTCTGCCCGTCATCATTGGGGCGGTGGGCGCCATACATCACGCCCCAGTCGGACTGGGCGACCTCATACTCGGGCGCACGGTCCAAAACGGTGGGGCGCATCGGGTGGTCCTCGTCCAGATCATCCGCCTCGATCGAGCCGACATGGAGGAAGCCGACATGGCTGGTGTCAATGTCGCCTTCCAGCGCCTGGAGCCAGTTGCAGTCGCGTTGCAGGCACCAAATCTCGGCCTGGGGGTGCATGGCCGCCTCGATCTCGGGGAACGGGGGCGGATTGGCCTGATCCTGCCCCATATAGACCCAGATCAGCCCGTTGGCCTCATGCGTCTTGTAGGCCTTGGCGTGCACCTTTTCCTTGAAGTCCAGCCGCGCCGGCACCGAAGGCATGTCCACACATTTGCCGTCAACGTCAAACTTCCAACCGTGATACACACAGCGGATGCCGTTTTCCTCGTTGCGGCCAATGAACAGCGAGGCGCAGCGGTGCGGGCAGCGGTGGTCCATAATGCCCACCCTGCCCGAGCTATCGCGAAAGGCGATGAGCTTTTCGCACAGGATCATCAGGCGCACCGGATCGCCATCGACCGTCACTTCCGACGATAGGCAAGCTGGTATCCAGTACTGGCGCATAAACTCGCCCATGACCGTGCCGGGCCCCACCCGGGTCAGATCGATACTGTCATTAGACTGCATTGTCAGGCTCTTCCTCATGTTGGTGGCGAGTCCGGCAGGGCAACTCCAGTTAGGAGCGCTGGCCGGCCCGGCTGTGACCTTGTGTCGACGTCAATAATACCGTGCTCTCCTCCGCCCCAATCGGAATAAGGTCTTACCATTCAAAATTCGGGACGATGTGCTTGAAGCCATCGCTACTTTGCTGCTTTTGTCCGACGCGAAGCGACAGTCAGGTTGCGAGATGATATGGAGAGAGTTTTCGGATGTCAGGCAAAATGTCCTGTTTTATGGGGCAAGGTTCCCCATCCGAAGCGCGGCTAAGGGCCTGCTGCACCAACTGCCTACGCCCAGTTTGCGTCCCGCCTCAGTCGATCATTTTCACCCGCAACGACATAACCGCAACGCTGCAATGCGATAAGGCGCGAGCTCAAAAAACGGCAAGAAATGCGGAAATCGGGCCTTCACCTGCCTTGATTTCAAATTCGCATGTTTCGGCTGATGGTCCACTGCAAGCTCTTCGATCGGCAGCCTGTCCGCCCTGCTGTGCCCCGACATTTCCCCGAAAGAGGCAACTTGCCTCTCATCATCAAGAGAGCCACTTATGACCGAAAGTTTTACCCTACCCGCGAACGGCAGCTTCTCATTCGAGGGGCGTCAAGCGCTCGTCACCGGCGGTGGTCGTGGCGTGGGCGAAGCCATCGCCCGGGAAATACATGCCGGCGGCGGCAAGGTCGCCGTCAGCGATGTCGACCTTGAGGCCGCGCAGGCGGTTGCCCGTTCCCTTGATTCGTCCGGCTCCACTGCCATGGCCGTCGCGCTGGACGTCCGCAGCAAGGACGATTTCCTGGCCGCACGAGACAGGCTTGTCAATGCTTGGAGCCGGGTAGATATTGTCGTAAACAATGCAGGCTACGCCAAGCGCACCCCAACGCAAGACATCAGTCCAGAAGAATTTGACGAGATAGTTCAAATTAACATGCGCAGTGTGTTCCTGAGCTGCCAGATCTTTTCCGAGCATATGCGCGAGCACGGCTATGGCCGCATCGTCAACATCACATCGCTGGCCGGGCAGAACGGCGGGACGGTTGCATCGCCCCATTATGCCGCGTCCAAGGCAGGCGCAATCATGCTCACAAAATACTTCGCGCGCTATCTGGCCGGTTCCGGCGTCACAGTGAACGCCATTGCTCCCGGACCGATCGATACAGCCAAGACGCGCCTCAGCGGCGATCAGATCGCCCGTGTAGAAGGCGAAGTGCCGATCGGTCGATTCATGGAAGTCGGCGAAATCGCGGCGGCCGCTGCTTTGCTGGCCTCTGACCGTGGCGGATTTTTCGTCGGTGCCACACTGGACATGAACGGCGGCCTTTACCTTCGCTGACCGCAATCTTGGCCAATCGCATTCACCATTCAAACGCCACGGAAAGGCCATTCCGTTTTTTTTATGGGGTTATGAGAATGCGATTGGCTGGCAGACAGCACCGGATATATTCTGGAAAGGAATACAGACCAGAGCACAACGGGAGCACAAGCGTCCCGCGCCGCTATATATTGGGAGAGCTACATGTTCATTCGCAACACATGGTATGTCGCGGCTTTCGCCGATGAAGTCGCTCCGGGCAAAGCGCTGGGACGGAAATTCCTGAACGAAGCGGTCGTCCTTTTCCGTACTGAGGACGGCGAAATCGCGGCGCTGGAGGATCGTTGCAGCCACCGGGCCATGCCTCTCAGCGCCGGTCATGTCGACGGCAACATCATCCGCTGCTGCTACCACGGTGTGGAATTCAACGGGAAAGGCACTTGCACCCGTATCCCCAACCAGCAGCGTATCCCGCCTGCCGCCAATGTCCGCCATTATCCGGTGGTCGAGAAGGATCACCTGATCTGGATCTGGATGGGCGAAGCCGCTTTGGCCGATCCGTCGACTATTATCGACAATCCCGAGCATGATGACCCACGCTGGACCTGGAAGCCTTACAATTTTCATGTCAAGGCCAACTGGCAACTCATCATCGACAACATCATGGACCTGACGCACGTGCCGTACATCCATGCACGCACCATCGGCGGCAATCCGGAACAGCATTATGGGGCCGACACTAAGGTGGAGTTCGATGGTCGAAAAGTGACCCTGCTGCGCAAAATGCCCAATTCAATTCCTCCCAAGTCCTACATTGACGCAGGCGGTTTTAAGGGGCGCGTTGACCGCTGGCAGGAAGTTCGTTTCGATCCAACGCATGGCATGACGTGCCGTGTGAACGCAGGCGGGTGCGATGCTGGCACCGGCGCTTACGAAGGCAAACGCGATCACGGTTTCATGCTCGCAAACAACCACTTCATCACGCCTGAAACCGACACGACCAGTCATTACCTCTGGACGATCTGCACCACGGCTCCGCGTGACAGCGGCGTTCCCGAAGTGCTGTTCTCTCAGTTCTTCGACACGATTACCGAGGATGAGGAAACGCTGGATGCCCAGCAGAAGCGAATCGATGATGATCCGCTGCGTGCTTTCGTGGGTATCGCCAGCGACGGTGCGGTCAACCAGACGCGTCGCCTGCTCGGCGCGCTTCACGAACAAGAAACCGGCGAGCGCATCTCGGCTTAAAAATCGAAGCACCTTGAACATCGTGAGCCCCGGCATGGGCACTTCATCCTCTCTCCCATAGTTCATGCCGTGCTCAATGGTGAAGCGGGTTGGAGACCAGGCTCCAGCCCGCTTCATTTTCTTTTATGTATAATCAATTTAAATAAATGCTCGAAGCGATACGGCGCATGCTGATGGGGCATTAGACACGGTCAGGCGATGTCACTTCATTTGCCACCAGCCAATTCACCTTTATTGTTATGGTACATCATTATCCAGACGCAGCTCAGTACGAAGAGCGCTATCGCAGTCGCGTGATTAGCAATCTGCAGCGGCGCGCAAAGGCCTTTGGCATTGCGCTGAAGGAATTGCCGGATGAGCAAGAGATGACTGTTTCTTAGGAAGCTACGCAGTTCTTTGCGAGCCAAAAATCGTGAGGTTTGCCTTCGTGGATGAGCACAGCGATCACTGGCCTGTCGAAGGGCTGTGTCCAGTTTTGCAGGTTTCCACTCGTGGCTCTAGGGCTTGGGCACTGCGCCTCACCTTCCAGCTCGACCGCACCGATCTTTCGGCTGTGCTAGGCGCATGATCGGCTCAAACCGATGCCGAAATCGGCGATGCCTCCGATAAGATACACCACGCCATCGGGCACGATCCCGCATGTGCACCATCGATATCCATGAGACATGGTGCGTGTTACCTGACTTTGCCATTTAGGTCGCGTCCGTCAATGTGGTGTAAATTCGGGTGTGGCCATCGGGCTGCATTTTCAGGCGACCTTGGGTGTAATCTGTAGCGGCTGAACCTCCTCAATGATTGGTGTGGCGAGGGCTGCCATGCCCTCAATCTGCATGT
>QFCS01000435.1_pt1 | contig 35454 bp, 33 predicted proteins | sample 3576561 | NCBI WGS metagenome assembly QFCS01 | reverse complement strand
TCCCTCTTCGTCATGCTGAACTTGTTTCAGCATCCATGGCCGAACCTCTCGGTCAGCGTTGCGCCGAAGGAAACGGCGGGCCATGGACCCTGAAACAAGTTCAGGGTGACGAGATAAGAAACGGCTGATGTCGGTCGCTATCCGCCATTCACCCCGCATAGGCATCGCGCAATTCGCGCTTCAGCACCTTGCCGATCGCGCTGCGCGGCAGTTCCTGTACCACCTTGATCGCGCTCAGCCGCTGGGTCTTGCCGACCTTGGCGTTGCAGTCGGCGCGCACCGCTTCGGCGTCGGCACCGTCCCGCAGCACCACGAACGCCACCGGCGTTTCGCCCCATTCCTCGCTCGGCATCCCGACCACGGTCGCTTCGACGACGCGCTCGTCGGCATTCAATATCGCTTCGAGATCGCTTGGAAAGATGTTGAAGCCGCCCGAGATGATCATGTCCTTGGCGCGGTCCATCAGGGTCAGGAAGCCGTCCTCGTCGATGCGGCCGATGTCGCCGTGGCGGTAGAAGAGGTTTCCCTCGGCATCGTGCCAGTGCATCGCCTTCGTCGCGTCGGGGCGGTTGTTGTAGCCGGTCATCATCGCCGGCGAGCGGCCGACAACTTCGCCGACCGACCCCTGCGGCAGTTCGTTGCCCTCTTCGTCGATCACCTTGGCGACATGGCCGGGCGCGGGCCTGCCGACGGTGTGGAGCTTGTCGGGGAACTGATGCGCCTCGAGGATGAAGGTCGCGCCGCCCTCGGTCATGCCATAGATTTCGACGAGCCCGCCGGGCCAGCGCTTCAGCACGTCGGCCTTGAGCGCGGCGGGGAAGGGCGCCGAGGTGCAATATTTCATCACGAAGCTGGACAGGTCGAAACGGTCGAAATCGTCGAGCGCCATGATCCGCCGATATTGCACCGGCACCAGCATCGTGTTGGTTGCGCGCTCGCGTTCCGCCAGCTCCAGGAATCCGTGCGCGTCGAATTTCTTCATCAGCACGACCTGCCCGCCCGATCCGACGGTGGGGAGGAAGCTCGCCATCGTCGTGTTCGAATAGAGCGGGGTCGACAGGATCGTCACCGCTTTGGGCCCATAGGCCGGAACCCCGCGCTGGATATGCTGCCAGCGCATCGCATGGCTGTGGACGATGCCTTTCGGCGTGCCGGTGGTGCCCGACGAATAGATGATGTTGAACCCGTCTTCGGGCATGATGGCGACCGGCGCGGGCGCCGTCCCTGCGGGCGCCATCCAGTCGTCCAGCGCCACGCCGACACCGCTGCCGTCCATCGCGATGCGGTCGCGCGCGGTGACGTTCTGCCCTTCGAGGCTCGCCGCCGCCGCGCTGTCGAGGAACAAATGCCGCGCCCCGGTGTCGGCGATCATCGCCGCCATCTGCTCGCCGGTCGCGCTGTTGGTGATCAGCCCCGCGACCCCGCCGGCGCGCAGCGTGCCGAGAATCACCGCCATCTGCTCGACGCTGTTCAGCCCGGCGATCGCGGTGCGGTCGCCCTTGGCAAGGCCGTCGGCCTGCAGCCGCGCCGCGATCCGGTCCATCATTGCGTCCAGTTCGGACCAGCTCAGCCGCCGCGCCGGGTCGGCAGCGGCTATGGCATCGGGACGTTCGGCCGCATGGGCGCGGACGAGATCGGGCAGGGTGGCGAAGGCGGCTTCGAGCAAGGTGGCACTGGTCATGACTCGGGGTTAGCACAGCGGCGGCGCGGCGCAATGCCGGGCACGACGGGGCGGGGGAGACGCGAATGGAAGCGATCGGCGCAGCGGCGGATGATGACAGGGCGCCGCTGGTCGCCGTCTATCATCCGCTGCGCGACCGGGCTTTGTTCGATTCCGTAACGGCGGCGGGGCATCGCGCGCATATTCTGCCCGCGCCGGTCGGCGGGCTTCGGCCCTGGCTCGATTGCTGCTTCGACCTTCTGGCGATCCATCCCTTTCTGGGCTGGCAGGAGCCGTCCGCGTTCGTCCGGCTCGCGCGCAGCATCGCGGGGCGCCGTCCGCTGCTTGTCCTGTCGGACCACGATTCGCTCGATGACCGGATGACCGCGCTCACCGGCGGCGCCGACGATGCGGCCGGCTGGACCGACAATCTGCCCGAACTGCTCGCGCGCATCGCCAGCCTCATTCGTCGCAGCCGCCTCGCGTCGGGGCAACTCGGCGAGGGGGAACTGCGCATCGACCTGATCGACCGGCGCGTCGAGCGCGCGGGGCGGCTGATCCGCCTGCCGCTGCGCGAATTCGACCTGCTCGCCAACCTCGCGCGCGTTCCCGACCGGCCGCTGTCGCGATCGGCGCTGCTGAAGGCGGTGTGGCGGATCGACTTCGACCCCGGAACCAACCGGGTCGAGGTGCATATGTCGCGGCTCCGCGCCAAGGTCGATCGCGATTTCGCCTGGCCGATGCTGCGCACGGTGAAGGGCCACGGCTATACGCTGCGCTCGCGGCCGGATTAGGAGCGGCGGGAATCTTTCCCGCTATGGATGATTTCCCCACCTTCGTCATTCCCGCGCAAGCGGGAACCCAGCCCTTTACCTTCTTCGCGCCTTTGCGCCTTTGCGTGAAATCAGAAAAATCTCACGCAAAGGCGCAAAGGCGCGAAGAAGAAAGGGCGTTACCCTCGGCCTTGGGATACAGCGCTGCTGCGCTGGTTGTTCGTTTCGCTGGGTTCCCGCTTGCGCGGGAATGACGAAAGTGGGGTGATGAGGCCCCGATCTTGCGGCGCGATTTGACGCATCTTGATCCTGTGTCCCTGCGCCGGTCCCGCTCGCTTGACCGAAAGTTTCAGTTTGCTACGGGTCTTGGACATAACATACCAACGAGCCCTTGGAGAGATCGCCCGATGCACCCCGCAGTTCACGCCGCCACCCACCCCGACAAGCCCGCGGTCATCGTCGCCGAAACGGGCGAGGCGATCAGCTATGCCGAACTCGACGCCGCCTCGAATCGCGCCGCGCAGCTTTTTCGCACGCATGGGCTGGGGCATGAGGATGTCGTCGCCTTCATGCTCGACAATACGCCGCATTATTACGGGCTGACCTGGGGCGCGCAGCGCGCGGGGCTGCGCTATGTCTGCATCTCGTCGCGGCTGACGCAGGACGAGACCGACTATATCCTCGACAATTCGGGCGCGAAGATGCTGATCGTTTCGGCCAGCCTCGCGGCCGCGGCGCAGCAGCTTACGACGAAGATCGAGCGCTATGCGATGGGCGGCGACATCGCGGGCTGGCCGAAGATCGAGGACGCGCTGGCGACGATGTCGGCCGAGCGCATCGCCGACGAGCGCGCCGGGGTCGATATGCTCTATTCGTCGGGGACGACCGGCCGGCCGAAGGGGGTGAAGGTTCCGCTGCCCGAGGAACAGGCGATCGATGCGACGAACAGCCTCGTCATGCTCGCCTCGGCGGCGTTCGGAATCAATGCCGACAGCGTCTATCTGTCGCCCGCGCCGCTCTATCACGCCGCGCCGCTGCGCTGGTCGATGACGATCCAGCGGCTCGGTGGCACCGTCATCCTGATGAAGAAATTCGATCCCGAGGGCGCGCTCGCGGCGATCCAGCATTATCGCTGCAACGCGGCGCAGTTCGTGCCGACGCATTTCGTGCGGATGCTGAAATTGCCCGACGACATTCGCGCGCAATATGACGTGACCTCGATGAAGAGCGCGATCCACGCCGCGGCGCCGTGCCCGGTGCCGGTCAAGCAGGCGATGATCGACTGGTGGGGCCCGGTGCTGCTCGAATATTATGCGGGCTCCGAAGGCAATGGCATGACCTTCGCGAGCAGCCAGGACTGGCTCGCGCACAAGGGCACCGTCGGCCGCGCGATCAACGGCGTCGTCCATATCGTCGGCGAGGATAATGAAACCGAAGTGCCCGTGGGCGAGGAAGGCGCGGTCTTCTTTGAAAGCGACAGCGTCTTCGAATATCACGACGACCCGGAAAAGACGGCTTCCAGCCGCAATGCGAAGGGCTGGTCGACGCTGGGCGACGTCGGCAAGCTCGACGAAGACGGCTTCCTCTATCTCACCGACCGCAAGAGCTTCATGATCATCTCCGGCGGGGTGAACATCTATCCGCAGGAGATCGAGAATCATCTCGTCACCCACCCGAAGGTGGCTGATGTCGCGATCGTCGGCGGCCCGCACGAGGAGATGGGCGAGGAGGTGATCGCGATCATCCAGCCCGCCGACATGGCCGACGCGACCGACGCCTTTCGCGACGAGCTCATGGCCTATGCGCGCGAGAAATTGTCGGGGGTGAAGATCCCGCGGCGGATCGATTTCATGGAAGCGCTGCCGCGCCACGACACGGGCAAGCTCTACAAGAGGCTGCTGCGCGACCAATATTGGGAGAAGGCGAAGACGGGGGCATGACCGCGCGCGTCGAATTTTTCTTCGACTTGTCGAGCCCGTGGACCTGTCTGGCCTTCCACAATCTGCCCGGCGTGCTCGAACGCACCGGCGCGCGCGCGACCTGGCGTCCGATCCTCGTCGGCGGCGTCTTCAACGCGGTCAACCCGGCGGTCTATGCCGCGCGCGAGCAGACCGACAACCGGCGGATGGATCATAGCTGGAAGGTGCTGAAGGACTGGGCGCGGCTTGCCGGGGTGCCGATGAACTTTCCGTCGAGGTGGCACCCGGCGAAGAGCATCCACGCGATGCGCTTCTGCTGCGCGATCGAGGAGGATCAGGACGCGCTCGTCCGCTTTGCCGGGGCGGCGTTCGCCAGCTATTTCGACCGGCAGGAAAATCTCGACGATCCGGACGTGCTCGAAGCGGTCGCGAAGGGCGTGGGGCTCGACGGCGCCGCGATCCGCGCCGCATCGACCGGCGACGCGGTCAAGGCGCGGCTGCGCGCCAATACCGAAGAGGTGATCGCGCGCGGCGGCTATGGCTCGCCGACGATCTTCGTCGAGGACACCGACATGTATTTCGGCAACGACCAGCTCCCGCTCGTCGAGGCCGCGCTCAAAAGGACAGCAGAATGAAAGACCGCATTTCGATCACCATGCTGGAGGACGGTATCGCCGACGTCCGGCTGATCCGCGCCGACAAGATGAATGCGCTCGACACCGCGATGTGGTCGGCGCTTGCCGAGGCGATCGACGAATTGAAGGCCAAACAGGGCCTGCGCGTCGTCGTCCTGTCGGGCGAAGGCCGCGCCTTTTGCGCCGGACTCGACCTCTCCAGCCTCAGCGCCGATCGCGATCCGGGTGCGAGCAGCGCGGGCGGAACGCTGGCCGACCGCACAAAGGGCATTGCCAACAATGCGCAATATGCGGCGTGGGGCTGGCGCGAATTGCCGGTGCCGGTGATCGCGGCGGTGCACGGCGTCGCCTTCGGCGCGGGCAGCCAGATCATGGCGGCCGCCGACATCCGCATCGTCCACCCCGATACGCGGATCGCGATCATGGAGATGCGCTGGGGCCTCGTCCCCGACGTTGCGGGCATGGCGCTGTGGCGGACGCAGGTCGCCGACGATGTGCTGCGCGAGATGATCTATACCAACCGCGAGTTCACCGGGTCCGAGGCGAAGCTGCTCGGCTTCGCGACGCATGTCTCCGACGATCCGCTCGCGAAGGCGCTGGAGCTTGCGCGGGTGATCGCGAACAAGAATCCCCACGCGATCCGCGGCGCGAAACGGCTGTGCAACATGCTCGCCGATGCCAGCGACGCCGAAATCCTGCAGGCCGAAAGCGACGAACAGGTCAAGGTCATCCGCACCCCCAACCAGATGGAGGCGGTGATGGCGCATATGGAGAAACGGAAACCGAACTTCGCGGACTAATCGCCCAGCAGGCTCAGAAACCGCGCCGCATGGTGCCAGTCAGCCTCGCGCCGCGCGCGCGCTTTCTGCGCTTCGCTGTCGGCGCCCCAGCGGCGTTCCTGATACAGCTCGTCGAGGCTGACCGCGTCCCATAGCGCGTCGGCGGTGAAGGCCTTCTCGGCGAGCGCGAGCCCGGCGACGAGCGATCCGCCGATCGTCACCAGCGGCGTCAGCGCGGCGAGGCGAAAGGGATCGTGCGCGAGGAGCGCCGCGCGGATCGCCGCGATCGTGGCAGGCGGCTGATCGACCGGCAGCACGCCTTGGGTCAGCGCGAACTCGACGCCGTGGCGCGCTTCGGCCCAGTCGAGCAGCGGGTTCCACGCCGCCGCCTGCTCGGCCTGCAGCGCCGCGTCGCGGTCGTCGCGGTAGCAGAAGAGATCGCTTTCCGCATAGGCGGCGATCGGCTCGGCAAAGGCGACGGGGTCGGGGCTGGCGAGGTCGATTGCGGCGTTGGCGAGGCCGGTCAGCGGCATCGACGCGGGGTCGATGGTGTCGCCCTGCGCGTTCCATTCGGCCGCGATCGCTTCGGCCAGCGCCTTGGTCGGAACCGCCAGCGGCGCGCGCTCGGGGGTGCGCACCGGACGCCCGTCGAGCGCAATGCCCCAGCCGCCGCCCTCGGCGATGACCTCGGCCTGTTTCCAGAAGCGTTTCATAGCTCTTTCGGCGACCGCCAGCGGCGCGCGAGAATGCGCGGCATCACCGCGAAATCGAACACGCCCGCCAGCACCACGGCGACGCCGATCCAGCGGTCGGCGGGCGGCCCCGCGACCGGCCAGGCGCCGCGGATCAGCAGGAAGCCGGCGATGATGAAGAGCGCCCCCATCAGGCGCATCGCCGACAGTGCGAAGAAACGCTTCTTGGCAAGGGCGTCGTCCGGCTCGTTCATGCGCTTTTCCCTTCCTCGCCAAGCCGGCGCATCAGATGCGCGAGCGCGCCATGCCCGCTCGCCTCGATCCCCGCGGCGACGCGCTCGCGTTCGCCCGGCGCCTTGTCCTGCGACAGCTTGAGCGTCGAGCGCCACGCGGCGATCCGCATCTCAAACCCGGTGATCGCGCCCGCCATCTGACTGAAGCGCGCGGGGGTCATCTTGGCCCGCGTCCACGGCGGATTGGCGCCGACGCGCGCTTCGTGCTCGGCCGACAGCGTGTCGAGCTGCAGGGTCAGTTCGGCATCGTCGAGCTTGCGGACGACGCCCTCCATCTCGATCACGACATAATTCCATGTCGGAACCTGATCGGCGGTCGTATACCAGCTTGCGCTGACATAGGCGTCGGGACCCTGCACCACCGCCAGCACGGTCGCCCCGTCCAGATGCTTTGTCAGCCCGTTGCCGCGCGACAGATGGAATTGCAGCGTCGTCGCATCCTCGCTCAGCACCACCGGCGCGTGCGCGACGCGCGGGCCGTCGGGCGTGCCCGCGAAAATCCCGGCAAAGGCGATTTCGCGCACGAACAGCGCGGGCAGATCGTCGTGCCGCGGACGGAATTTGGGATTGGGATGCATCAACGCCCCTTCGGCGAACGGGGCTTGCCGGGGCCGGCGCGTTTGGCGGCCGGACGCTTGGCGGCGGGCTTGCCACCTCCGGCCTTCGCTTTTGGCTTGGGCTTGCCGACATGATCGGTCGGCTTGCTCGTCGCCGTGCGCCCGCGCCGTTCGCCGCGCCGCGCCTTGCGGATCTGCTTGCTGTGCGCCTTGGCGGCGGCCTTCGCCGCGGTTTTCGGCGGCGGTCCCTTGGGGGCGTCCTCGAGTCCGACCTCGCCGAGCAGCGGGTCGAAGCCGAGCGCGTCGAGGCTCGCGGCGAAATGCTCGGGAACCGGCGCGGTGATATCGATCGCGCCGCCGTCGGGATGGTCGATGCGCAGGCGGCGGCTGTGCAGGTGCAGCTTGCGGCTGATCGCCCCGGTCAGGAAGGCCCCCTTGCCGCCATATTTGCCGTCGCCGACGATCGGATGGCCGATCGCCGCCATATGGACGCGAAGCTGATGGGTGCGGCCGGTCAGCGGCTGCAACTCGACCCAGGCGGCGCTGTTTCCGGCGCGCTCGACGATGCGGTAGCGCGTCTTCGACGGCAGGCCCTTGTCGTCGACGTGCATCTTCTCGCCGCCCGACCCCGGCTGCTTGGCGAGCGGCAGGTCGATCTCGCCCTGCGCGATGTCGGGGACGCCGACGACGATCGCCCAATAGGTCTTGCGCGCGCTGCGATTCGAAAAGCTCTTGGCGAACCAGGCGGCGGCGCGCGGGGTGCGCGCGATCAGCAGCGCGCCCGACGTGTCCTTGTCGAGCCGGTGAACCAGTTTCGGCCGGACCGGCCCGTCATATTTCAGCGCGTCGAGCAGTCCGTCGACATGTTGTTCGGTCTTGGTGCCGCCCTGCGTGGCGAGGCCGGGCAGCTTGTTCAGCACCAGCGCGCTCGTATCGCGGTGGATCACCATCGATTCGGCGAGTTCGACATCGGCGTCGGTCAGCGGCCGGCCCTTGCGCGCGGGACGCGCGGCGGTCTCGACCGGCGGCGTCGGCATGACGAGCTTTTGCCCCGTCTCGATGCGGTCCGACACATCGGCCTTCTTGCCGTCCAGCGTCAATTGGCCCGACCGCGCCCAGCGCGCGAGCAGCGCGTGCGGCGTTCCCGGCCGGTGGCGCTTGAACCAGCGGTCGAGGCGGATGCCGTCGTCTTCCTCGGCGATGATGGCGCTGTCGATACTCATGCGGGCAATTGCCGCATCGCGAGCATCCCGGCGCCGCACGCCGCGATGCCGATCAGCACCGAGGCGAGGACATAGGCCAGCGCCTGCATCGTTTGCCCGCGCTCGAACAGGGTCCAATATTCGAGGCTGAACGACGAAAAGGTCGTGAAGCCGCCGAGGATGCCGACGCCGAGAAACAGCCGCGTCGTATCGCTGCCGCCGCTGCGCGCGAGCCAGCCGACGAGCAGACCCATCAGCAGGCTGCCGGCGATGTTGATCGACAGCGTCCACCAGGGAAAGCCGGGGCCGAGCCGCGCGAGCATAACCTGGCCGACCAGATGCCGCGCCCCGGCGCCGATCGCGCCGCCGACCATGACTGGGAAAAGTCCGTTCATGCGCCCGCCCTAGCCGCAAAAACGTCCGCCGAAAAGCGGATGCATATCCAGGGTCAGGACCCTATGCGTCGGGTGGGGTGATCGCGCCCGCGGGCCGCGCGTGCGCCGCGCGCCAGTCGGCGGGCAGGTCGAAGCGGCCTTGCCAGATGCCGCGCCGCTTCGCCTCCGCCTCGACGGCCTCGAACGCATAGGCGTCGCCGGTCGCGACGGCCCAACCCTGCCGCACCATTTCGGCGCCAAGATCGATCCCGTCGGGGCCGGGCTGCGTCCAGCATGATGCCAGGGTGCGGCCATAGCGGTCCTTTGCCGCATAGTCGCAATGGAGCGGGCCGCGCCCGGCGAGCCGTTCGAGCGCGCTGCGAGCGTCGCGGCCGCACGGCCAGCGGCTGCCGTCGGCGCGGATGCAGTCCTGCCGATATTCGACCGCGTCGATCCCGGTCAGGCGGATCGTCAGCGCGCCGCTGCCCTCCTGCCGCACGCTCAGGCTGTCGCCATCGATGACGCGCACCAGCGGGGCGACGGTCACGGCGGGCGGCTGGCTGGTCCAGACGGCGACCGCGAGACCGGCGAGCAGAAGCAGCGCGGCGAGCGAACGCAGGCGGCGGCGCCAGCGCATGCGGGTGACGATCGACAGCGGCATGCGTCGCCGCCTGATCCGCGGCGCTGCGCTTGGCAAGCGTAAATAAGGGATTGACGAAAAGAACAAACAGGGTCCAAATTGGACCAATCCCGACCATCCGCTTCCATGCCGGCCCATGGACAGGCCTCCGCTAGGTCCGAATTGGCGGCAAATGGGAACGAACAAAAGGTGAATATGGCCGGAATGACGACATAAGGACACCGGGGCGGAGCGAAGAAAAGAGGGGGATGCGGCATGGAACAGGCAGTTCAGATTCGACCCGGATCAGGGGATTTTCCGCCATCGGCATTCGGGGTCGATACGGACTCGATCCCGGGCGCGGTCTCGTCGCTGGTGCTGGTGGGATCGCGGATGCGCGCCGACGAACTCGCGGCGATGGACCGCGTGCGCGTCTTGCACGTCGATGCCGCCGGGGCGGCCGATCATCTGCGCGCGAGGCCGATCACCGACATTCTCTGGCTCGCATCGAGGGAGGCCATCGAGCCTGAAACCTTCATCGCCCTTTGCGGCGTCGCCGTCGCGAAATCCTGCCGCCTGGTGTGCGAGACGCCCCTTGACGCGCTCGACCGGTTGATGGCGGCGGCGCCCGGTGCGCTTCGCGTCGAATGGCTGGTCGATGGCGACGCTACCGATCGCTGCGTCGCGCTGGCCGCCGCGCGGCGCGAATGGCATCGGGCGATGCACGAAGTGACGCGCGACCCGGCGATGGAGCGGATCGACCAGTTGCAGGAGGAGGTGGCGCGCATCTCGCGCCTGCTCGGCGAGCTTGCGGGGCAGTCGCGTGGCGGCCTTCCCGGTACGCCGGCCCCCTATGCGGCCGCGAACGAGGGCTTCGGCGACTATACGGGACAGGTTCGCGCGCCGGTGCGCGATTTCGCCGCGATGCCGCGCAGTTTCGTTCCCGAGGAGCGCACGATCGACCGCCAGCGCGCGAAGGCGGTGCGGCGGATGCTGCGGCAGCGGCGGATGCGCGAGCAATATTTTCCCGCCGACCTCTTTGCCGACCCGGCGTGGGACATGTTGCTCGACCTCTATGCGGCGCGGCTGGAGCGGCAGCCGGTGTCGGTGTCGAGCCTGTGCATCGCCGCCGCGGTCCCCGCGACGACCGCGCTCCGCTGGATCAAGACGATGACCGACGCCGGGCTGTTCCTGCGCGAGGCCGATCCGCTCGACGGGCGCCGTATCTTCATCGCGCTGTCCGAAGGCGCGGCCGAAGCGATGGCGCGCTATTGCGAGGCGCTGGAGGAATAGGCGGCGCTTGCCAGCACCGGCGGCTTATGGCAGGGGCGCCTTCCCGCTCGTGGTCCTATCGAGGGGGCGCTTAGCTCAGTTGGTAGAGCATCTCGTTTACACCGAGAGGGTCGGCGGTTCGAGCCCGTCAGCGCCCACCATCTTTCCGGCCTAGCCGGCGATATTCGTCTCTCGTTTACGCCGGACGTTCCACAGGGTGGCGAGTCCGACGGCGACCCATACGACATTGAGCGCGGCATTGGGCAGCGCGCCGTGATAGCCCGAATTGACGATGAAGCCCGCGGCGCCGAGGACGTTCATTCCCTGATAGATACGGCCGCGCGCTTCGAGCTTGCCGAACGACAGCAGGGCATAGGCGGCGAGGATCAGCACGGCCGCCGCCCAGCCGATGACCTCGATCGCGATCTCGAGCGCGTCCATGGCTTTCCCCTTCTTTTCGGGCCTCGATGCATCGGGGCGCGCGAAATTATCGGTGAGGGTTTCAGTCTTGGCAAGGCGAGAGGCGGGCTTGGCGGAGGAAGGGTAAACCCGTTCCTCGCTTGCGAATCATCTTTTATTGAGAAACCCGTGTGCACCCGCGAAGGCGGGTGCCCATCATCCGGCGGTGCGATCTTGAGCCAGTCGGAGATGGGTCAGTATCGGGTTGACCATACCCCGTATGGTCAAGGATCGTCCGGGGGACGATCCGACCCGATGCTCCTTCGCGGGGACACGCAGGTGTTTCACGCAGAGTCGATCGCTTGCGGCGTCAGGCGGCGAGCTTGCGCAGCACGTAGTGCAGGATGCCGCCGTTCATATAATATTCGACCTCGTTCGCGGTATCGATGCGACAGAGCGTGTCGAAGCTGAAGGTCGAACCGTCGGGGCGGGTGACCTCGACCGTCACGGTCTGGCGCGGCTTGATGCCGGCGACGCCCCGAATGGTGAAGCTGTCGTCGCCGGTCAGGCCCAGCGTTTCGCGGGTCTGGCCTTCGAGGAACTGGAGCGGCAGCACGCCCATGCCGACGAGGTTCGAGCGGTGGATGCGCTCGAAGCTCTCGACGATCACCGCGCGGACGCCGAGCAGGTTGGTGCCCTTTGCCGCCCAATCGCGCGACGAGCCGGTGCCATATTCCTTGCCCGCGACGACCACCAGCGGCGTGCCGTCGGCCTTATGGCGCATCGCGGCGTCGTAGATCGGCATGACCTCCTGCCCGTAGCGCGACATGCCGCCCTCGATGCCGGGGACCATCTCGTTCTTGATGCGGATATTGGCGAAGGTGCCGCGCATCATCACTTCGTGGTGGCCGCGGCGCGAGCCGTAGCTGTTGAAGTCGGCCTTCGCGACCTGATGTTCCATCAGCCATTTTCCGGCCGGGCTGTCCGCCTTGATGCTGCCCGCGGGGCTGATGTGGTCGGTGGTGATGCTGTCGCCGAGGATCGCGAGCGGCTTGGCGCCGACGATGTCCGACACCGGCGCCGGGGTCATCTCCATCCCCTCGAAATAGGGCGGGTTGGCGACATAGGTCGAACCTGCGCGCCACTGATAGGTATCCGAACCCTCGACCTCGATCTTCTGCCAATGCTGGTCGCCGGTATAGACATGGGCATAGCGCGCCTCGAACATGTCGCGGCTCACCGCGCCGGCGACGACGGTCGCGACCTCTTCATTGGTCGGCCAGATGTCCTTCAGGAATACGTCGCTGCCGTCCTCGGCCTGGCCGATCGGAGTGGTGGTGAAATCCTCGATCACCGTGCCCTTCAGCGCATAAGCGACGACGAGCGGCGGCGAGGCGAGGAAGTTGGCGCGCACGTCGGGCGACACGCGGCCCTCGAAATTGCGGTTGCCCGAGATCACGGCCGCGGCGACGAGGCCATTCTCGTTGATCGCCTTGCTGATCGGTTCGGCGAGCGGCCCTGAATTGCCGATGCAGGTCGTGCAGCCGTAACCGACGAGGTTGAAGCCGATATTGTCGAGATGCGCCTGCAGCCCGGCCTTTTCCAGATAATCGGTGACGACCTGCGACCCCGGCGCGAGCGAGGTCTTGACCCACGGCTTGGGCTTCAGGCCATAGGCGTCGGCTTTCTTGGCGACGAGTCCGGCGGCGACGAGCACGCCGGGGTTCGAAGTGTTGGTGCAGCTCGTGATCGCGGCGATGGTGACGTCGCCGTCGCCGATGTCGAAATCCTTGCCCTCGACCGGCACGCGCGTCCCCGCCCGCTTATAGGTGTTCGCCATGTCGGCGTTGAACACATCGTCGACTTGCGGCAGCGAGACGCGGTCCTGCGGGCGCTTCGGCCCGGCGAGCGAGGGGACGACGGTCGAGAGATCAAGCTCGAGCGTGTCGGTGAACACCGGGTCGGCGGCGCCGTCGACGATCCACAGGCCCTGCGCCTTGGCATAAGCCTCGACCAGCGCGATATTTTCTTCCGAGCGGCCGGTCAGGCGCATGTAATCGATCGTCTTGTCGTCGACGCCGAAGAAGCCGCAGGTCGCGCCATATTCGGGCGCCATATTGGCGAGCGTCGCGCGGTCGGCGAGCGACAGCGAGGCGAGGCCGGGGCCGAAATATTCGACGAAGCGGCCGACGACGCCCTTGGCGCGCAGCATCTCGGTCGCGGTGAGGACGAGGTCGGTCGCGGTGACGCCTTCCTTGAGGCGGCCGGTGAATTTGAAGCCGACGACCTCGGGGATCAGCATCGACACGGGCTGGCCGAGCATCGCGGCCTCGGCCTCGATCCCGCCGACGCCCCAGCCGAGCACGCCGAGGCCGTTGATCATCGTCGTGTGGCTGTCGGTGCCGACACAGGTGTCGGGATAGGCGACGGTTTCCCCGTCCGCGCCCTCGCTCGACCACACCGCCTGTGCGATATGTTCGAGGTTGACCTGGTGGCAGATGCCGGTGCCCGGGGGCACCGCCTTGAAGTTCGACAGGCTCTTCGATCCCCATTTCAGGAAGTCGTAGCGTTCGCCGTTGCGATAATATTCGATCTCGACATTCTGCTCGAACGCCTTCGGCGTGCCGAATTCGTCGACCATGACCGAGTGGTCGATGACGAGGTGGACGGGGACGAGCGGGTTGATCCGGGTGGTGTCGCCGCCGAGGGTGGCGATCGCATCGCGCATCGCGGCGAGGTCGACGACGCACGGCACGCCGGTGAAATCCTGAAGCAGGACGCGCGCCGGGCGATACTGGATTTCGCGGTTCGAATGCGGGTCCTTCTGCCAGTCGACCAGCGCCTGCACGTCATCGGTCGAGACGGTGAAGCCGCCATCCTCGAAGCGCAGGAGGTTTTCGAGCAGCACCTTCATCGAGAAGGGCAGGCGCGACACGTCGCCGAGCTTTGCCGCGGCCTTGTCGAGCGAATAATAAGCGTAAGTCTTGCCGCCGACGCTCAGCGTCGAACGGGTGCCCAGCGTGTCGTTGCCCGTGGTCGTCATAGGATTAGCAGTCCCCATGTTGGCGCGGCGGGGAATGACGGCCCGATGGCGGAGCGGGAGAGCGAGGCCAGCGAGAGTCGCACGCGCAGGTTTATGTTGGCGCCGCCTTACGCCCAGGCCAAGGAAATGCAAGGGGGGGGGGAGACAGTCGATCCCGCTAGACGCTGGTTGCGACGGGGAGCACCGGCGCGGGAGCGAAAGCGCGGACGCGGTTGCGGCCAGCGCGCTTCGCTTCATAGAGCGCCTGGTCGGCATCGCGCAGCAGGCGCGACAGGCCGTCGCCCGGGGCGCCTGCGACGAGGCCGATGCTGGCGGTCGGGCAGAGCGTTGCGGGAATGCGGTCGGCGCAGGCGGCTTGAAGCCCCGTGCGGATCGCCTCGGCAAGTTGCCGCGCGCTCTCGACCCCGGTTCCCGGAAGGAGGAGAGCGAACTCCTCGCCGCCGATGCGCCCCGTGATCGTCCCCACGGGAGCAATCGCGCGGACATGCGCGCCGAAGGCGGCGATGATCGCGTCGCCGACCGCGTGGCCGTGGGTGTCGTTGATGCTCTTGAAGCGGTCGAGGTCGGCGATCAGCAAGCTGACGGGGCGTGCCTCGTCGGCGCAGCGGCGTAGCATCGCCGCGGCTTTCGCTTCGAACCCGCGACGGTTGAACAGGCCTGAGAGCGGGTCGCCATCGGCTTCCGCGCGAAGTTCGGCGAGCATGTCGATTGCGACCGCGACCATCAGGCTGATCGCCGCGAGGATCGATACCATCGCCTGGCTGAACTGCACCGTCGTCCAGTAAAGCGACTGCTGAAAGCCGACATAATCGTCGAAGCCGCCGCTGAAGGTCAGGATAACGATCGGGCGGATGATGAGGTTTGCGGCCGAAAGCGCCGCGACCCAAAACAGAAGGCGGTCGATCAGGTGCCGCCGCTCGATCGGCCACAGCGCGCGGACGACCATCAGCGCGATGACGCCCGCGCCGAGGCTGATCGTATAGATGCGCGCGGGGATGCTCGGCTGCGCGAGCAGGAACCAGGTGAAAACCGCGGTCGACAGCGCCGCGACGATCGCCATGGCGCGCCAGGGAATCGGCAGACCATAGCGCCCGACGATCGCGGCGGCGAACAGCATTCCGGTGGCGAGGAAGCCAATGTTCGCGGGAAGCCGTTGCAGTTCCATCGGCAGCGCGGGCACGACGTCCTGGAACAGGAAGGCGATGGCGGTGGCAAGATAGGCACCCGCGGCATAGGCGACATAGCGCTCGCGCCGCTGCAGCCACATCAGGAAGAAAGCCGCCGCGAACGCCAGCCCGATCGCCGGATTGAGGAGCGAAATGAAAAGCTGTCCGGTCAATACGTCCTGCCCCAGGTCTCCGCGCGACCCTAGGCGGGGCATGGATAACAAGTAGTTACGACAAGCTCGCGTCCGCCGACAGTGTGTAACGGTTAGGCGGAAAGGTCAGGCGGTGCCGCGAACCGCGAGCCGCACCGGGATGCGGGTGCCGCTGTGGGTGAAGTCGTCATCCTCGAGCGCCATCGCGACGAGCGCTTCGCCCGCCGCGTCGAGGTCGGGCTCGATCGTGGTGAGCGCGGGGTCCGCCATATTGCCGGCGCGGATGCCGTCGAAGCCGATCAGCGCAATATCCTGCGGCACGCGGCGGCCGGCTTCCTTGAGGCCTTGAAGCACGCCGAGCGCGAGCATGTCGCTCGCCGCGAAGATCGCGTCGATGTCGGGGTGCGCGGCGAGCAGCGCGTGCGCGGCGGCGACGCCCTGCGCGTGACGGTCGGCGGCGGCGGGCGGCTCGACGATCGCGGGGGTCATGCCGTGCGCGGCGAGGGCTGCGACGAAACCGTCGCGACGCTCGTCGAACTGGCGCTGCGGCGAGCGTTGCGGCCCGATGAAGGCGAGGCGTTTGCGGCCGCTGGCGACGAGATGCCCGGCGGCGAGGCGGCCGCCGACCTCATTGTCGCTGCGCATCCAGTGGAACGGATCGCCGGGGCTGCCCCAGCAGACGAAGCCAAGGCCGGTGGCCTGTGCCTCGGCGAAATAATCCCACGCGGCGCGGTTGCTGGTGGTGCCGATGACGATCATCGCGTCGGCGAGGCCCGAGGCGACGAAATCGGCGCGGAAATTGGCTTCGCTTTCCTGAAAGGAGACGAGCAGGTTGAACCCGCGCGCCGAGGTCGCGGCGGCGATGCTGCCGAGCAATGCGAAATAGAAGGGGTTGATCGCGCTCCTGTCCTCGCCGGGGCGGCAGACGGTGACGAGCGCGAGCGTTTCGCTGCTCTTGAGCCGCAGCGACGAGGCGTGGCGATCGACGACATAGCCGAGTTCGCGCGCGGCGGCGGAAACGCGCGCGCGGGTTTCGGCGTTGACGCCGGGGCTGTTCCGGAGCGCGCGCGAGACGGTCGATTGCGACACGCCGGCGCGTTCGGCGACGTCGAACGATGTCGGGCGCAGCGTTTTCATCGGCAGTCGTCTCCCCTCTTTCCCACTGACGTGGAAGGCGGCACCGGCCCGCTCCCCCACCCGACCTCCCTGACGATAGTAAACTATGGGAGGCCGGGTGGGGGAGCGGGCCGGTGCCGCCTGTTTCAGTATGGCTGAAACAGAACGAACCTGTCTCTCGCCGTGAGGGGAGGGCTTGTCAATCGGCGAGCCCGTCGAGTGCCAGCAGCGCGAAGCTCGCGAGCCAATGCTCGCCCATATAGTCGCCGGTGACGTGCGGGAGCGCGGCGGCGAGGTGGCGCTCGGCGGCGGCTTCGGCAACCGGGAAGACCGGATGCGAGGGGCCGAGCGCGGCGGCGACGGCGCGCCAGCACCAGGCGCGGCTGAGATTCAGGCCGTCGAGATGGGCGATCTTGCCGTCGCTGCGGTCGGAGACGGTGGCGGGGGTAAAGAGCGTCGCGGGCTGCTGCTCTGCGGCGCGGGGGAGGAAGGCGTCGAACCATGCCGCAAAGTCGTCGCCGAGAACGACGGCCATCAGATGCGCTTCGGTGAGGGCGGAGGAGAGAAATTCGTCGCCGCCGGGCTCCCACGCCTGACAGTCGCGGTCGCCGGCGAACCAGTCGCGGGCGCGGGCGTCGATCAAGGTGACGAGCGCGGGGTCGCGCGGTTCGGCCCAGTGGCGCGCGAGCAGGAGCGCGAAGGCGATGTTGAAATGGGAGCCGACGCGCAAGGGATAGGTGAGCTTGGGCAGGAAGACATGGAAGCGCGCGGCGAAAGCGGCGGCGAGCGGTTCGAGCGCGGCGGCCCAGAGAGCGTCGTGGCGCTCGGCTTCGGCGTGGAGCGCGAGCAGCCAGGCCCAGCCGTACGGGCGCTCGAAGCCCGCCGACATCGGGCGCGCGAGGAAAGCGAGTTCGCCCGCGACCTTTTCGGGGACGAGCATCGCGTCGGCGCGGGCGCGGATCTCGGCGGTGACGGGAAGGTCGGGGAAACGCCGCGCGAGGCGGAGGACCTGCCACCAGCCGTGGACGCAGCTATGCCAGTCGAAGCTGCCGTGGAAGATCGGGTGATGCTCGCGCGGCGGCTTCGCGTCCTCGGGGCCGTTGAGGACGAGATCCATCTTGTAAGGATATTCGCGGCCGAGATGCGACAGGGTCGCGGTCGCGAAGCGGGTGGCGTGGTCGGAGGTGAGGTGCATATGTTCCATTAGCGCGTCATTGCGAGCGAAGCGAAGCAATCTCCAGCTATCGATCTTGTGCAAGGCTGATAGCTGGAGATTGCTTCGCTTCGCTCGCAATGACGATCAGAAGGCGAGCAGCCAGATGAACACGATGTTCGCGGCGAGCAGCGGCACCGCGGTGCCGATCTGCGCCTTGATCACGCCATAGGGGCTTCTGAGTTCGAGCAGCGCAGCGGGGACCAGGTTGAAGTTCGCCGCCATCGGGGTCATCAGCGTGCCGCAGAAGCCCGCGAGCATCCCGATCGCCGCGACGACCGCGGGGTCGCCGTGATACTGCTTGATCAGCAGGGGCAGACCCACCGCCGCCATCATCACCGGGAAGGCAGCGAAGGCATTGCCCATCACCATGGTGAAAAAGGCCATGCCGAGCCCGAAGGCGAGCACCGCGCCGAACAGGCTGCCTCGCGGGATCGCGGTGCCGATCAGTCCGCCGACGACCTCGCCGACCCCGGCCAGCGCGAAGACCGCGCCGAGGCTGGCGAGCATCTGCGGCAGGATCGCCGCCCAGCCGACCGCGTCGAGCAGGCGGCGGCCCTGCTGTGCGGGTAGGAGCAGCGGCGGCTTGAAGCGCGCCATTCCGACCGCGAGGGCGATCAGCACGCCGAGCGCGAGCGAAATCAGGGTCGCCTGCTTGGGATCGGCGAGGCCGGGGACATATTTGAACAGGAATGTGCCCGCGAGCGCGACCGCGGGGATGATCAGCGCGACCAGAAGCAGGACATTGCCGTGGCGCGCGGCGCGTTCGGCCTGCACCTCGGCGGATACGTCGCCGCCGGGCGCGCGGCCGATCTGGCCGGTGCCCGCGATCGCGACGAGCGCGAGGACGAGCAGGCCGTTCTGGAAATCGGTCAGATAATCGCCGCCGAGCATCGAGAGCGCGAGCAGGCCCCAGAAGGCGGCGTTGCCGAAGCGTTTGGGGTTGGTCCGGTCATAGAGGCCGAGCAGCGCGAAGAGCGCGAAGGTCCAGCCAGCGAGAATATAGACGAAGCCGAGCGTGATCATGCGCCCGCCTCCCGCTTCCGCATCCGCTTTTCGAGGCGGCGGAGGCGGAAGCCGTGGATGAGAAAGGCGGAGATCGCGGTCGGGATTGCCCAGAGCGAGAGATGCAGCGGCTCGATGCTGTAACCATAAGTTTCGAGCAGGCCCTTCATCAGCAGGATCGAGCCGATGGCGAGGAAGATGTCCTCGCCGAAGAAGAGGCCGACATTGTCGGTCGCGGCGGCGAAGGCCTTGACCTCCTCGCGCTGGCTGTCGGTGAGGGCGTCGTTCCCTGCCTCCGCCGCCGCTTCGGCCATCGGCGCGACGAGCGGGCGCACGGTCTGCGGGTGCCCCGCGACCGACGTGAGGCCAATCGCCGCCATCACTTGGCGCAGCAGCAGATAGGAGGCGAGCAGACGGCCGAGCGTCGCGCCCTTCATGCGGTCGATCAGGCTGCGCGCGTGCTGTTGCAGCCCATAGGCCTCGAGCAGGCCGATGACGGGGAGGACGATCCAGACGATGCTGACATAGCGCGTGTCGTTGAACGCCTTGCCGAAGGCGGCGATGATCGCGCTGACGTCGAGCCCCGCGGCGAGCCCGGTCGCGAGCGCCGAGGCCATGATGACGAGCAGCGGATTGAAGCGGAGCACGAAGCCCGCGATGATAATGACGATGCCGATCAGGACGAGCATTTGGGGCGTCCCCCGTTTTGACTTGAAATGGGTTCACGCGGAGACGCGGAGGCGCGGAGAATTGGATTCGCGCAGAGGGGCAGAGAGCGCAGAGAAAAGAAAGGCCGTGTCCCCGCGAAGGCGGGGACCCATCTCCCGCCGGCTCCATTTCGCGTCCGCTGGAGATGGACCCCCGCCTGCGCGGGGGAACACGCGATATTCAAGATCGCTTTCCCTGCGTTCTTTGCCCCTCTGCGCGAATCTTCCCCCTTCTCTTTTCTTCCTTCTCCGCGCCTCCGCGTCTCCGCGTGAACTTTTTTCATTCCGGTGCCCCCGCTTTCCCATACCCCCCGCCGCCCGGGGTTTCGATCACGAAGGCGTCGCCCGCTTCGAGGGTGGCGCTGCCGGTGGCGGCGAGCGTTTCGATGCGGCCGTCGGCGCGTTCGACCCAGTTGCGGCCCGGCGCGCCGTCCTCGCCGCCCGCGAGGCCCGCGGGGGGGATCTTGCGGCGGTTCGCGAGGATGTTCGCCGCCATCGGTTCGCGGAAGCGGATGCGGCGGGTGGCGCCGTCGCCGCCGTGCCAGCGGCCCGCGCCGCCCGAATCCTTGCGGATCGAGAACTCCTCGACGATGACGGGGAAGCGCGTTTCCATCACCTCGGGGTCGGTCATGCGGCTGTTGGTCATGTGGGTCTGGATCACGGCGGTGCCGTCGAAGCCCGGCCCGGCGCCCGAGCCGCCCGCGATCGTCTCATAATATTGGCGCGTTTCGTCGCCGAAGGTGAAATTGTTCATCGTCCCCTGCGCCGGCGCCATCGCGCCGAACGCCGCGAACAGCGCGTCGGTGATGACCTGGCTCGTCTCGACATTGCCCGCGACGACGGCGGCGGGATAGCTGGGGGACAGCATCGAATCCTGCGGCACGATCAGGGTGACGGGGGCGAGGCAGCCCTCGTTCATCGGGATCGGATCGTCGAGCATGGTCCTGAGCACATAGAGGACGGCGGCGCGGACGACGGGCATCGGCGCGTTGAAATTGTCGGGGAGGGTCGGCGACGAGCCGGTGAAGTCGATGGTGACGTGGCGCGCCTCGCGGTCGACCCGGACGGCCACCGCGACCTCGGCGCCATTGTCCATCGCATAGCGGAAGGCGCCGTCGCTCAAACGGGCGATGAGCTGACGGACCGCGGTTTCGGCCTGTGCCTGACCGTGCGCCATATAGGCGGCGACGGTGGCGGCGCCGTGCGCGGCGCTGAGCTCGGCGAGCGCGCTGGCGCCGCGCTGGCAGGCGGCGACCTGCGCCTTGAGGTCGGCGATGTTGAGCGCCGGGTTGCGCGCGGGCCAGTCGCCGGCGGCCAGGTGCGCGTGGACCTCGGCATCGAGGAAATTTCCGTCGTCGACGATCAGGCGGTTGTCGAAGACTATGCCTTCCTGATCGATGCGGGTGCTGTCCGGCGGCATCGAGCCGGGCGCGATGCCGCCGAGGTCGGCGTGGTGGCCGCGCGCGGCGACGAAGAAGCTCGGTTCTTCGCCCTCCACGAACACCGGCATGATGACGGTGATGTCGGGGAGGTGGGTGCCGCCGTCATAGGGGGCGTTGAGGGCATAGGCGTCGCCGCGTCTGATGCCGCGGCCGTCGTTGGTTCTTTGGCGGAGGATGGTGCGGACGCTTTCGCCCATCGAGCCGAGATGCACCGGCATGTGCGGAGCATTGGCGACGAGGCGGCCTTCGCCGTCGAAGATCGCGCAGGAGAAATCGAGCCGTTCGCGGATGTTGATCGACGAGGCGCTGTGCTGAAGCGCGCCGCCCATTTCCTCGGCGATCGCCATGAACAGGCTGTTGAAGATTTCGAGGCGGATGGGGTCGGGTTCCGATTGCCCTCTCCCCGTCAGGGAAGAGGCAGCGAGACCTGGTTCGGCGAAGCCGGGCCTGGTCGCAGCGGAGAGGGGGGCGTCGAGGCTTCCCCCTCTCCCAACCCTCTCCCCTGAAGGGGAGAGGGCTATGTTCGAGAGCCGCAGCGTTCCTTCCCGTTCGACCGTCGCGGTCCAGCCGGGTTCGACTACGGTGGTCGAGAGCGGATCGATGACGATCGCAGGGCCGGTGATGCTGCGGCCGGGGGCGAGGGTGCTGCGCTGGTGGAGCGGGACGTCGTGCTGCGCGCCGTCGAGCCAGGCGGTGGCGATTTCGGCAGCGGTCCCGGCTGTCGCGGCGGGAGGGGGCAGCGCCGGTGGGGCGTCGCCCGCTTCGGTCAGTTCGACGCGGATGCGGTCGATCACCAGATCGGCGTGCGGGGCGTAGCCGAAGCGTTGGCGGAAGGCGGCGGCGAAGGCCTGCGCGACCTCGGCAGGGGCCGCGAGCGGAAGTTCGATCGCATTGTCGCTGTCGGCAAGGCGGACGAACAGCAGGGTTTCGCGAGTGGTTTGGGCGCCGGGCGCGAGGTCGGTGCGGGCCTGAGCAGAGAGGTCGGCTTCGGCGGCGGCGAGAGCGGTGGCGCAATCGGCGCCGAGCGGCAGCGCGAGGGTGCGCTCGCGGATCGTCGAGGGCCTCGCGAGCCCCATGCCATAGGCGGACAGCACCCCGGCGAGCGGGTGGAGCAAGATTTCGTCGATGCCGAGCGCGTCGGCGACGAGGCAGACATGCTGCCCCGCGGCGCCGCCGAAACCGACGAGGCTGTAGCCCTGCGTCAGGTCGTGACCGCGCGCGATGGTGATGCGCTTGATCGCGTTCGCCATTTGCTGCACCGCGATTCCGAGCAGGCCCTCGGCGAGAGCTTCGGGGGTGATGCCCCCGACCTCGGAGGCCATGGCGGCGAATTTCTCCGCGACCACCGCGGCGTCGAGCGGCTGGTCGCCGTTCGGGCCGAAGAGTTTCGGGAAATGACCGGGCTGGATCTTGCCGAGCAGGACGTTGCAGTCGGTGACGGTCAGCGGGCCTCCGTTGCCATAGGCGGCGGGACCGGGGTTGGCGCCTGCGCTTTCGGGGCCGACGGTGAGGCGCGCGCCGTCCCAGCGGCAGATCGAGCCGCCGCCCGCCGCGACGGTGTGGATGCGCAGCATCGGCGCGCGGATGCGGGTGCCCGCGACGATGGTCTCGTTGTCGCGCTCCAGTCGCCCGGCATAATGGCTGACATCGGTCGAGGTCCCGCCCATGTCGAAACCGATCAGGCGGGTCTTGTCCAAGGGCGCGGCGCTGCCGACCATGCCGACGATGCCGCCCGCGGGACCCGAGAGGATCGCGTCGCGGCCGTGGAAGGCGGCGGCGGAGGCGAGGCCGCCGGAGCTTTTCATGAACTGCGGGTCGGTGCCGCCCGCAAGCTGGGCGCAGAATTGATCGACATAGTGGCGCAGGACGGGCGAGAGATAGGCGTCGGCGAGCGTCGTGTCGCCGCGGCCGATCAGCTTGATCAGCGCGCTGACGTCGTGGCTGGTCGAGATTTGCGCGAAGCCGAGTTCGCGCGCGATGGCGGCGAGGCGCGCCTCGTGCGCGGGGTAGCGATAGCCGTGCATGAGGACGATCGCGATGCTGGTCAGGCCTTGATCGCGCGCCGTCTGCATTGCGGTGCGCGCGGCGTCTTCGTCGAGCGGGGTGAGGATATGTCCTTCCGGGCTCACGCGCTCGGCGATTTCGGCGACCATCGCGTGCGGCGGCGGAATGCGATGCAGCGCGCGCGCGAAGAGGTCGGGGCGGTCCTGATAGCCGATCGTCAGCGCGTCGCCGAAACCGCGCGTGATTGCGAGCAGGGTGGGTTCGCCCTTGCGTTCGAGGAGCGCGTTGGTCGCGACGGTCGATCCCATGCGGATCGCCAGTGGCGGCAGCGCGCCGCCGCCCGCGCCGGTGAGGTCGCGGATCGCATTCACGGCGGCGTCGCCCGGGCGCGCGGGGTCTTCGGAGAGATATTTGGCGGTGATGACTTTACCGTCGGGGCGCCGGGCGGCGACGTCGGTGAAGGTGCCGCCGCGGTCGATCCAGATGTGCCAGCGCGCGTCAGGCGGCATGGGCGGGCCAGCGCAGGGTGATGGACAGGCGGTGGTCGGCGGCGGCGCGGGTCCAGCTTCCCTTGAGCTGGCGTTCGATCAGGGTGCGGATGAACCGGGTGCCGAAGCTCTCGCTTTCGATATGCGGGGTTTCGGCGAGCCCGGTTTCGACCCAGCTGAGTTCGATCGCGTCGCCGTCCTGCCGCCAGTCGACCGCGAGGTCGCCGGTGCCCGACAGCGCGCCATATTTGACGCTGTTGGTAACAAATTCGTGGATGGCGAGCGAGATCGCTTGCGCGCTTTCGTCGTCGAGCCGCACGTCGGGGCCGTCGAGGGCGGCGATGCGCTCGGCAGGCCAGCCCGCGACCTCAAGCTCGCGGCGGACGATGCGGCCGAGTTCGACGCTGCTCACCGCGCCGGTGACGATCATCTGCTTGGTTTCCGACAGCGCGCGCATCCGGCCGTCGAAGCGGGTCTCGAAATCCTCAAGACTCGTCGATTCGCGCAGCGTGATCCGCGCGAGCGCGCTGATGCGGGCGAGGGCGTTCTTCATCCGGTGCGCCATTTCGCCGATCATCAGCTCGCGATCCTCGGCATGGCGCGCCTGCTGCTCGGCGAGCGCCTGCGCCGCACCGACGCGGCGCTGCTGGACGCGGTGGAGCTGGGTCGCGAGCAGCGCGAGCGCGAGCCCGAACAGGAAGATGCCGAAGGGGCGGCCGAGCCGTTCGAACTGGCGGCCGTAGGAGATGCGCATCGTCCATACCCGGTCGGCGACGCGCAGCTTTTCGCTGTGCGTGTCCCAGCCCATCGTTCCGTGGCGGAAGGCGAGCGGCGCCGAGGGGCCGTCGCCCGCGTAGATTTCCACGCCGCGGATCGTGGCGAGCTGTGATCCGAGGACCGCGGTGAACAGGTCGGTGGTGCGGAAGGGGGCGTAGACGAAGGCCTCGATCGGCCGTTCGGTCGATCCCGTCACCGGCGGCGCCCCGGCGGCATAGATCGGAAGATAGACGAGGAAGCCGGACTGTTTTTGCGCCGCGCCGTTTTCCTGCTGTAGCCGCACAAGGCCGCTCGCGGCGGGCGCGCCGGTCTGCCACGCGCGGCGCATCGCCTCGCGCCGGACCGGCTCGCTGTACATGTCGTATCCGAGCGCGTTCTTGCGGCGCAGATTATAGGGTTCGATGAGGACGATGGGAAAGCCGACCGGCTGGCTGGTCGCGGGCCATACTTTGATCTCGCGCCCGTAATTTTCGCGCAGCATCGCCTCGGCGGCCGCGGGGGTGCCTTGCCGGATCGCCACGGCGATGCCGATCCCCTCCATGCCGGGCGCGCGCTCCTCGGGCCGCAGCGCGGCGATATAGGCGCGGATGCTCGGTCCGTGGGTGGCGGGCGCCGACTGATAGAGGGCGCGCACCCCCTGAAGCACCGCGACATGATCGCGCAGCCGCATGTTGACCTGCATCGCGACGCGATCGGCGAGGTCGGCATCCTCGGCCTGATTGTAAAGAAAGCTGGCGGCCGCGGCGACGAGCGTCGCGAGCAGGATGACGAGGCCGACGAAGCGGACGAGCAGCGCCACAAGCCGATCTGCCCAGGTCGAAGGGCGCATTTTTGCGAATCCTGCCTGATGGCTGCCGTGGCAGCGTTCCCCCTCCGGCGGCGACCTTATTCACGGAGCGCAGATGATGGCAAGATGATTTCGCGGCTATTCCGGCGATGGCGGCCGTTGCGCGGGGCCGGCTTTCGCTTATGCTTCGGCTGGAGCCGACAGAGAGGGAATTGCATGATCATCTATGGTTCGATCGTATCGCCGTTCGTCCGCAAATTGCTGGGCTATCTCGGCGAGAAGGGGATCGAGTTCGAATTGCAGGGCGTGGGGATCGGCGATCCCGATCCGGGGTTTCGCGCGGCGTCGCCGCTCGGCAAGATGCCCGCGATGGACGACGACGGCTTTCGCCTCGCCGATTCGAGCGCGATCATCCATTATCTGGAAGCGAAGCACCCCGAGCCGCCGCTGATCCCCGCCGACCCGCAGGAGCGCGGGCGCGTGATCTGGTGGGAGGAGTTCGGCGATACGGTGTTCGCGGCGTGCGGCGGCAAGATGTTCTTCAACCGCATCGTCTCGCCGAAATTCCTCGGCCGCGAGGGCGACCTCGCCGCGGCCGCGCAGGCCGAGACCGAAGAGCTGCCGAAGCTGCTCGCCTATCTGGAGAGCGCGATTCCGGCCTCGGGCTATCTCGTCGGCGACCGCTTCACGCTCGCCGATCTGGCGGCCGTCTCGCCACTCGTGAATCTGCGGCATTGCAGGTCGCGCATCGACGCGGCGACGCATCCGCGCATCGCGGCGTGGAGCGGGGCGATCCTGTCGCGGCCGAGCCTGGCGCCGTGGATCGCGAAGGAAGAGCGGATGATGGCGAAGGTGCTGGCGGCCTGAGGTTACGGGGCTTGCGCCTATTCCTCATCGTCATCCCGGACCCTTCGACAGGCTCAGGACAGGCTTGATCCGGGATGACGAAGGGAGGGGGCGCATTGGGGTCTCATAATTTCGTCATTCCCGCGAAAGCGGGAACCCAGAGCGTGCGTCGGCTGACCCCACTCTGGGTTCCCGCTTTCGCGGGAATGACGAAGGTGGGAAATGTTCGTCCCCTACCCCAAAAAGCCGGCGCTGCTCCGCACCCCCGTGTATTATCCGAATAAATCGCTTGCCAATCCCGCGCTACAAATGTAGCACGCTACAAATGTAGCGCATGAGGTGATTCGGAAATGCTGTCGAGCCTGCCCCCGCGAGAACGCGAGATCGTCGATATTCTCTATGAACGCGGCGCCTCCACGGTGACCGAGATCGGCGAGTCGCTGAGCGATGCGCTGTCGGGATCGGCGATCCGCGCGATGCTGAAGCGGCTCGAGGCGAAGGGCTTCGTGGCGCGCGAGGCGTCCGAGCGCGGCTTCGTCTATGCGCCGAGCGTGTCGGACAAGACCGCGCGCAAGTCGGCGCTGAGCCAGGTCGTGCGCGTCTTTTTCAACGGATCGGCGACGAGCGCCGCCGCGGCGCTGCTCGGGATGCAGGACGGAATGAAGGCGTCGGAGCTCGACGAGCTTGAAAAGATGATCGCGAAAGCGCGCGAAGGGAGAGACCAGTGATGATCACCACCGCCATGCTGCTGGGCCTTGCCTGGAAATCCGCCGCGGTCGCGGGACTGACCCTGATCCTGCTGCGGTTCGCGCGGTCGCGGTCGTCGGGCGAACGGTCGCTGATCGCGCACGCCGGGATCGTCGCGCTGCTCGCGCTTCCCGCCGCGATGCTGTTGCTGCCGGCGTGGGCACCGCTTCCCGAAAGCTGGACCGCCGCGGCCGAACCCGCACCGATCGCCGCCGCGCCGACTGCCGCCGCCGCGACTTCGCAGGCGCTGCCGGTCGCCGCGCCCGCCGCTTCGAGCGCGGCCGACACGGCGAGTTTCGCGCTGCCGGAGGTCGGCGATCTTGCGCCCTTTCTCTATGCGATCCCATTGGCATTGCTGTGTGGAATGATGCTGCTCGCGGTGGTGCGGCTGTTCGCGATGCGCGGCCGGGCCGAGGTGCTGACGCAAGGATCGTGGCTGTCGGCGCTCGCCGAGGCGCAGCGGCGCATGGGTTTCAAGCATGGCACCGCGCTGCTCGTCAGCGGGGAACTGCGCTCGCCGATCAGCTGGGGCGTGCTGCGCCCGACGATCGTGCTGAGCCCGGTGACGGTCGACGCGGTCGATGAGGCCGAGGCGATCATCGCGCACGAACTGGCGCATGTCGCGCGGCTCGACTGGGCGAAACTGCTCGGCGCGCGTGCCGTCTGCGCGCTCTTCTGGTTCAATCCGCTCGTGTGGATGCTGGCGCGCGAAAGCCATCAGCTCCGCGAGGAAGCCGCCGACGATGCGGTGCTGATGGCCGATATCGACGGCCCCGATTATGCGAGCCTGCTCGTCGGCGCCGCGCGCCACGACAATCAGGGCGCGCTGCTTGCCGCGCACGGCGTCGCGCCGGGCAAGGGCAGCCTCAAGCGCCGGATCACCCGCGTGCTCGACGGCAGCCTGAAGCGCGGCCCCGCGAGCGTGAGCTGGATGCTGATGAGCCTGGTGCTGCTTGCCGGGGTCACCGCGCCGCTCGCCGCCTTTTCGGCGACGGCGGATCAGAAAAAGGCGGCGAAGGACTCCCCGGTTCCTTTCGCCGTCGCCGCCCCGGCCGCGCCGCAGTCCACCGCGGCCGTGGGCGGAGCCGAGGATGCGAACGCAGCGCCTGCCGCCGCAGCGCCGAAGCCGCTCACCGCCGATCAGCTCGTCGGGATGCGCGCGGTCGGGGTAACCCCCGAATATGTGGCCCAGATGCGCGAGCATGGCGGTTCGATGGACCCCGACGATATCATCGCGGCCAAAGCGGTAGGGGTCGACCCCGCCTATATCCGGGCGATGCGCGGCGTCTTTCCGGGCGCTTCCATGGACGATCTGATCGGCGCCTCGGCGCTGCATATCGAGCCGGGCTATGCCCGCGAGATGAAAGGCGAGTTCCGCAGCCTGTCGATCGACGACCTGACCGCGCTGCGCGCGATGGGGGTCACCGGCGATTATATCCGCAAGATGCGCGGTGCGGGCTACGCGCTGAAAAGCCCCGACGACGCGGTCGAGCTGCGCGCGACCGGAATGACGCGGGGGGTGATGCGGACATCGACGAGCCGGCGGGACGAGCGGGCAACGGTCGATATCGGCCGCGGCGTGATCGAAGCGCGCGCGGCCGATGGCCGCGTCGCACGGGTCGAATTCCCCGCGCCGCCCGAGCCCCCGGCCGCACCCGAGAACTGACGCCCGGACGTTCGTCCAACCGCAGCTTCCGTTGATCGAACCCCGCTTTTGAAACGCCGCCGCTGCGGCGAGCGATGGCGCTCGCCTGGCGTGTGGAGGGAGGACATGCCATGAAAACCCTGATTCTTGCCGCTGGAACCGTTTTGTTGTCGGTGCTTGCGCAGGCCGCGCCGAACGCTGCCGCCGATCCGCTGATCGTCGATCCTATCGATTGGAAGATCGCGCCTTCGGCCGGTGCCGATCCGCATCTGCGGATCAGCCACGCATCGTCGAGCAGCGATGTGTCGCTGAACGGCCGCGCCGAATTCCGGGCGGCGCGCGATGCGCTGCAAGGCGGCGCGGGGCCGGTATCCTTCACCGTGGCGCACGCGGCCGGGACGCTCGCCTGCTCGGGCCGATTGACGGGCGCTTTCGCGGGCGAGGGGCACTGCCGTTTTTCCGCCGATCCGCGCTTTGAGGCCGGACTTGCGGCGCGAGGTTTGGCGCCCGATGATCGCGGCGAGCTGATCGCGATGCTGCTCGTCGATGCGACGCTCGACCTCGCCGACGGACTGACCCGCGAAGGCGTGAAGCCCAAGGACAGCGGCGACCTGATCGCCGCCGCCGCGCTCGATGTCACCCCCGCCTATGTTCGCGAATTGAAGTCGGATGCGATGGTATTGACCGATGTCGGCGATGCGATCGCGTGCAAGGCGCTCGATGTCGACGGGTCCTATGTGCGCGGACTCGCCGCGGCGGGCTATCGGGGCCTGACCGCCGACGATGTCGTCGCGATGAAGGCGCTGGACGTCTCGCCCGACTATGCGCGGGCGATGAACCGGGCGCGAGGGAGCGGCCAGTGAAATTTGCCGTCAGCCTTGCGGCGGTCGCCGCCGCCCTCTCCGCCATGCCCGCCGCGGCACAGGAGTCGCCGCCGACCGGCGACACGCCGCCCCCCGCGTCGGCAGACATTCCCGCGACCGCGAAAAGCGCGGCGCGGCAGGTCTTCGTCCCCGCCGACTTCGCGCGCTACGCGCCGAAGAACGCCTATGACATGCTGGCGCAGGTTCCCGGCTTTTCGATCCGCGACAATGAGCAGCTTCGCGGGCTGGGTCAGGCGACCGGGAACGTCCTGTTCAATGGCGAGCGGCCGTCGAACAAGGCCGACGACATGTACACCCAGCTCTCGCGCATTCCCGCGGGTAATGTCGAGCGGATCGAGATCGTCGACGGCGCGACGCTGGATATTCCGGGGTTGTCGGGACAGGTCGCGAACATCGTCTATCGCGCCGACAGTTTTTCGGGCCAGTTTTCGTGGAAGCCCGAATTTCGCGCGCATTACACCGATCCGCTGCTGACCCGCGCCGACGTGTCGGTGCGCGGACGGACCGGGCAGATCGAATATGAGGCGGCGCTGAGCAACGACGATTCGGCGCGCAGCGGCGCCGGCGGCCCGACGCTGATCTATGACGGCACGGGCAGCATCATCGAGCGGCGCAAGGATATCTGGAACACCCATTATGACACGCCGAAGGTGTCGGGGCGCCTGACCTGGGACCCGCCGGGGGACAGTGTCGCGAATCTCGGCGGTCATATTCAGCGCAAATATGACCGCTATTACGAGGATGGCGTGCGCATCGGCGCCGGCCAACCCGACCGCGTCCGCACGGTGTATGAAAATGCCGATAGCTGGAATTACGAGCTCAGCGGCGATTATCAGTTCGGGGTCGGCCCCGGCAAGCTCAAGCTGATCGGGCTCAGGCGGTTCAGCCATGAACCCTATTCGCAAGAGATCGTCACCACCCCCGACGACGGCACGCCCGCGACCGGCGACCGCTTCGCGCAGACGGGCGACATCGGCGAGACGATCGCGCGCGGCGAATATCAGGGAAAGATGTTCGGCGGCGACTGGCAGCTTTCGGGCGAAGCGGCGTTCAACACGCTGGACAACGTCGCGTCGATCGCCACGCTCGGCCCCTCGGGCGCGTGGGTCGACCAGCCGTTCGACGGCGGGACCGGCGGGGTCAGCGAAGACCGCTACGAAGGGCTGCTGAGCTTCGGGCGCAAGCTCACCGACAGCTTCAGCTTCCAGCTGACCGCGGGGGCCGAGCATTCGACGATCACCCAGACCGGGCCGAATGGCCTGACGCGCAGCTTTTTCCGGCCGAAGGGGTCGCTGACGCTCGCCTGGGCGCCGTCGGCCGATTTCGACGCGTCGCTCAAGATCCGGCGGCGGGTGCTGCAATTGAGCTTCTATGATTTCCTCGCGCGCGCCTTCCTCAATGACGGCAATGAGAATCAGAGCAACAACGACCTGAGGCCCCAGCAGGACTGGAGCTACGAACTCGAGATCAACAAGAAGCTGGGGGCGTGGGGATCGACCAAGCTCTATTTCGTCTATCGCGACGTCGAGGACCGGGTCGACGTGATCCCGATCGGCGACACGGGCGAGGCGGTCGGCAACATCGCCAAGGCCAGGGCCGGCGCGGTCGAATGGACCTCGACGATCAACCTCGACCCTGCGGGTTTGAAGGGAGTCAAGCTCGACACCAGTCTGCTGTTCCAGAAATCGACGCTGCGCGACCCCTTCACCGGCGAGAAGAGGCAATGGAGCGGTTTCACCGACACGGCGCTCAGCGCCGACCTGCGCCACGACATACCGGGTAGCGACTGGGCGTGGGGCGGCCATATCGAATATTCGCACGTTCAGCCCAATTATCGCCGCAACCAGACCGACAAGCTGTGGGAAGGGCCGGTGTGGGCGTCGGTGTTCGTCGAGCACAAGAATGTCATGGGGCTGACCGTGCGTGCGTCGATCAACAATATCACCAACGCCCGCTCGCGGCGCGACCGGACGGTGTATGAAGGGCTGCGCGGAGCGAGCGAGATCGCCTTCGTCGAGGAGCGCGACCGGCTGATCGGCCCGATCTTCGCCTTTTTGGTGCGCGGGAAATTCTGAGATCGGCTATGGCTGGCGAATGATCGCCCGGCGGACCAAAATCTATTTCGATGGCGGTTGCCGGCCGAATCCGGGGCCGATGGAGATCGCGGTGGTAACCGGCGGCGTCGCGACGATCGAGCGCGACATCGGGGCCGGGAGCAGTCTCGACGCCGAATGGCTGGCGCTGCTCGCGGCGCTGCGGCTGGCGCGGGCGCGGGCGCTCGCGGATTTCGTGCTGCTGGGCGACGCAGCGGCGGTGATCGCGCAGGCGGCGGGCAGGGTGCGGGCGCATGGCGAGGTCGCGGGGCACGTCGCGGCGTTTCGCGCTCTGGCGGGCGACGGGCCGGCGCCGCGCATCCGGCATATCGGCCGCGCGCAGAATCTGGCGGGGATCGCGCTGGCGAAGCTGCATCCGCGATAGATCGTCATGGAATGAACAAGCCGCGTGCTCCCGCGGAGGCGGGAGCCCGTCTCCTGCTGGTGCCATCTTGAACCGGCCGGAGATGGGTCCCCGCCTGCGCGGGGACACGGGCTTTGAAAGCGATTCATTGAAGCACCGTCATTCTCGCTCTCACGGGAATGATGATGTGAGGATCAGACGTAGGCGTCGATCGCGGCGAGATGGTTCGCCTTGTCGGTGTCGCCCAGGAAGGAGCCGGTGAAGCTGTTGCGCGCCAGCGTCACGAGGTCGGCTTTCGACAGGTCGAGCGCGTCGGCGACGGCTTGATAGTTGGCGTTCACATAGCCGCCGAAATAGCTGGGATCGTCGCTGTTCACCGTCGCCGCCAGCCCGGCGTCGAGCATGGTCTTCAGCGGGTGCGCGGCGAGGTCGTCCACGACGCAGAGCTTGAGGTTCGAGAGCGGGCAGACGGTGAGGGTCGTTCCTTCGCTCGCGAGGCGCGCGACGAGCGCGTCGTCCTCGAGGCTGCGGTTGCCGTGGTCGATGCGGTCGACATGCAAGAGGTCGAGTGCCTCGCGGACATAGGCGGGCGGACCTTCCTCGCCGGCGTGGGCGACGAGCTTCAGCCCGAGATCGCGGGCGCGCGCGAAGACGCGTTCGAACTTCGACGGCGGGTGGCCGACTTCGGAGGAGTCGAGCCCGACGCCGTCGATGCGGCCCAGGAAGGGCAGCGCTTCGTCGAGCGTCGCTTCGGCCTCGGCCTCGCTGAGATGGCGGAGGAAGCAGAGGATGAGTTTCGAGGTCAGCCCATGCTGCGTCCGCGCTTCGTCGAGTGCGCGGGTGATGCCGGTGACGACGGTTTGGAAGGCGACGCCGCGCGCCGTGTGGCCCTGCGGGTCGAAGAAGATTTCGACGTGGCGGACGCCATCGGCGCGGGCGCGGTCGAGATAGGCGGCGGTGAGGTCGTGGAAATCCCGCTCGGTCTGGAGCACCCCCATCCCCTGATAATAGATGTCGAGGAAATCCTGGAGGTTCGAGAAGGCATAAGCGGCGCGCACCTCCTCGGCCGAGGCGAAGGGGATGGCGACGCCGTTCCGCTGCGCGAGCGCGAACATCAGTTCGGGCTCGAGTGAGCCTTCGAGATGGAGGTGAAGTTCGGCCTTGGGCAGGCCCGCGATGAAGGCGGCGCGGTCGGCGGCGGATGCGAAATCCTCAGTCATGCGATGCGTCCTCCTCGCGCAGGATGATCGCCGCCTCGGGCTTGTGGCGGCGGATTTCCTCGACCGTCAGCCCGTCGATCTCGTGCGGGAAGATCAGCCAGCGGTCGGTTTCGTGGACGAAGAAATCGGGCCGCAGGTCGGTGACGTTGCGACCGGGCTTGAACCAGACGGTCGCGATGCGGATATCGCGCGGCATATTGTGGCGGCAGCGCGCGCGAAGCTCGGCGATGAAGGCGCGGATGCTGCGTCCCGAATCGAAGACGTCGTCGATGATCAGCAGCCGGTCCCCGGGGTTCAGCGTGTCGATCAGATAGCCGAGCGCGAAGACGCGCACCTGCGGGTTCTGATCGTCGATGCCCTTGTAGGAGGAGGTGCGGATCGCGATATGGTCGCAGTGGTGGCCGTGATAGTCGAGCAGTTCCTGCACCGCGATCCCCACCGGCGCGCCACCGCGCCAGATGCCGACGAGATGCGTCGGTTCGAACCCGCTGTCGATGACCTTCATGCCGAGCCGCAGCGAGTCGGCGAGAAGATCGTTCGCGCTGATGTAGATTTTATCGTCGCTCATGCGCGGGAAATAATCCGCCCCTCGACATTTGTCATGCCTGCTAATATGTATGGTATTGTGTATGGATATGGATGATGGCGATGAGCGAACTCGAGGGCCACGACAAGTGGATGTGGATTTACAGGACGGGGCTGCACGGCCGCTGCCCGCGTTGTGGCGAAGGCCGGATGTTCCGGCGCTGGCTGAAGGTGCAGGAGCGCTGCCCGCAATGCGGGCTCGATTATGATTTCGCGGCGCCCGACGATGGGCCGGCTTTCTTTTCGCTCTGCTTCATCGCCTTTCCCTTGCTGTTCCTGGTTGTCTGGTTCGAGGTCGCGCTGAATCCGCCGTGGTGGATGCACCTGATCGTCTCGGTGCCGTTGATGATCATTCCTTGCCTTGCGGCGCTGCAGCCGATCAAGGGCTGGCTGGTCGCGTCGCAATATGTGAACCGCGCGCAGGAAGCGGGCACCGACGCGCTGTGGGCGAAGCTCCATGCGCGCGCCAGGGGCGAGACGGTCGAAGGCGATGGCTGACGGCTGGATTCCCGATCTTGCGCGCACCGACAGCGCCAAATATGTCGCGATTGCCGAAGCGATCGCGAGCGCGGTCGAAACCGGCGCGCTGCGCGCCGGCGACCGGCTGCCGCCACAGCGCGCGCTCGCGGCTCGGCTCGGCATCGACCTGACCACGGTTACCAAAGCCTATGAGCAGGCGCGGACGCGCGGGCTGATCGGCGCGCGCGGGCGCGCGGGGAGCTTCGTGTTGCCGCAGGATGCGATTGCCGCCGGACCGCCGCCGCGCGACACGGGGATGAACATGCCGCCCGAGGTGGCGGGCGGGTCGCTGCTTGCGGCGTGGGAGCGGACGTCGAGTGCGTTGCTGCGCGCGCCAGGTGCGGGCGGGCGGCTGCACTATACGCCCGCAGGCGGGCGCGAGGCCGACCGCGCGGCGGGCGCGGCGCTTTTCGGGCGGCTTGGGCTGGCCAGCGAAGCCGATCAGGTCGTGGTGACCGCCGGGGCGCAGAATGCGCTGCACGCGATTGTCGGCGCGACCTTGAAGGCGGGCGATATCGTCGCGTGCGGGACATATATCTATCCGGGCTTCCTGGCGATTGCGAAGAAGGCGGGGTTGCGGCTGGCGCCGCTGGCGCGGATCGATGCCGACGCGCTGGACGCGCTTTGCCGGCGCGAGACGGTCGCGGCGCTTTATGTCGTGCCGACCAACGACAATCCGACCACCGTCACGCTCGATGCCGACGAGCGTGCGGCCATCGGCGCGGCGGCGCGGCGGCACGGGGTGCGGATCGTCGAGGACGACGCCTATGGTCAGCTTGCCGAGGCGGTGATCGCGCCGTTGTCGAGCTTCGCGCCCGAATGCGGCTGGTATGTCGCCAGCGCATCGAAGATCATCTCTCCCGCGCTGCGCATTGCACATGTCCGTGCGCCGTCGGTCACCGACGCGCTGGCGGTCGCGGCCGAGGTGCATGGAAGCGACGTCATGCCGCCGCCGCTTAATGCTGCGCTGATGACGCGCTGGCTGGAGGACGGGAGTTATGACCGGCTGATCGCCGAGACGCGCGCCGAGGCGAAGGCGCGGCAGGCCATCGCCGCGGAGTTGCTGCCCGCGGGGAGCTTCGCCGCGCATCCGTGCGGCTATCATCTGTGGGTGCCGCTGGCGGGCGGAGCCGATCCGGCGCGCGTTGCCGGAGTGTTGCGCGGGGCGGGGATGATGGCCATCGCGGCGGGTGATTTTGCCGTGGGCGCGGTAAAGGCACCGGCGCTGCGCGTGTCGCTGGGCGGTGCGATCGACCGCGCGGGATTGCGGCGCGGGCTGGCGGTGCTGGCGCGCGAACTGGCGGCGGTTTAGGCGGTGTAATGCAAAGCGAAGTCGGCTTTGGGGTGGGAAGCGGCCGTTCCCTCTTCGTCATGCTGAACTTGTTTCAGCATCCATGGCCGAACCTCTCGGTCAGCGTTGCGCCGAAGGAAACGGCGGGCCATGGACCCTGAAACAAGTTCAGGGTGACGAGATAAG
>QFCS01000541.1_pt1 | contig 35597 bp, 34 predicted proteins | sample 3576561 | NCBI WGS metagenome assembly QFCS01 | reverse complement strand
GCTGTTCATGGGCCACATCTACCTGGGCACGATCGGCATGAAGGGCGCCTACAAGGCCATGAAGACCGGCTACGTGGACGAGACCTGGGCCAGGGAACACCACGAACTCTGGTACGACGACATCAAGGCCGGCAAGATCCCTGCGCAACGCAGTGCCAAGGTCGATGAGGCCGCGGCTGCAGAGGCGGTGCAGGCCGTCAAGGCCTGAGGCATCAGGAACACGACAAGACCGAGAGACAAGGAAAAGTCCCATGAAACGTACCCTGTTGTGCATGGCCGTGCTATTGGCCGCTTCCGCCCAGGCCAAGCTGCCTGCACCTCCACCCCCCACCGAAGAGGCCAAGGCGAAGGCGGCCGAGACCGCTGCGCGCACCGCCTGGGCAACCAAGGTGGAGGGCTACAAGCTGTGCGTGTCGATGGACAAGGCCGCCGCGAACTACTTCAAGACCGCTGCCGCTGCCGGCAAGTCCGTGGCACCGGCCACTGCCAGTGCGCCACCCTGCACCGACCCAGGCCCCTTCGCCTACACCCCGCCGAAGCCGGCGGAAGCTGCAGGCGCGCATTCCCCGCCCGACACCGCCAAGGCGCCACCCAGCAGCCAGGCGCCCGCCGGCGCCGCGACACCCGCCAAGAAGTGACCGGCGGGCGAGGGGAAGCCCCTTGCCGCCGCCCTCCCATGGGCCGCACCTCCGGGTGGCGGCCCTTTTCATGCGGTAGTCTTCGTCCATGGCCCTTCCCCAACTGACCGAAGCGCGCGCCCCGCTGACCCGAGAAATCGAGGTCATGAACGAACAAGGCGCGCGCGAGACCATCGCCATTCCCGCCGAGCGCGATCTCACTGTCTACGTCGACAAGCGCGAGCTGGTCACGTTGATGACGTTGGGCGCCCGCCCGGAGTGGCTGGTGCTGGGCTATCTCCTCAATCAGCGGCTGGTGGCGTCGGCCAGCGAGATCGAGTCCATCACGGTGGACTGGGACGTGAACGCCGCATCGGTCAAGACGCGCGCAGGCATTGACCGCATCGAGGAGCGCACCGCGAAGCGTGTGGTGACCACGGGTTGCGGCCAGGGCAGCGTGTTTGGCAACCTCATGGACGAGATCGACAACATCCGCCTCCCTGCCGAAGCCGGGCTGAAGCAGTCGCAGCTGTATTCCATCGTCAATACCATCCGGCTCAAGGAGAGCACCTACAAGTCGGCCGGATCGGTGCATGCCTGTGCCCTGTTTCATGGGGAGGCGCTGCAGCTGTTCGTGGAGGATGTCGGGCGTCACAACGCGGTGGACACCATTGCCGGGTGGATGGCCATGAACGACGCTTCCACCCCCAGGGGCGAAAAGATCTTCTACACAACCGGCCGCCTCACCAGCGAGATGGTCATCAAGTCGGCCCAGATGGGCGTGGCGGTCGTGATCTCGCGCAGTGGCATCACCCAGATGGGGCTGGACGTGGCCCGGCGGGTCGGCCTGTGCGCCATCGGCCGCGCCACCAACCAGCGTTTTCTCTGCTATGCCAACCCCCAGCGGATCGTGCTCGACGCGATGCCAGCTCCGTCACCCGTGGCCCGCGAGCGCGCAGCCAGTTCCACCTGACGCGGCGGTGCCCGTTCGTTCGGGCATAAACTCGGATCACCCTTTTCCGAGACATTTCCATGAGCCGAGACGTCCACGTCATTGACCACCCCCTGGTGCAGCACAAGCTCACCCTCATGCGCCGCAAGGACACCAGCACCAAGAGCTTCCGTGAGCTGGTGCAAGAGCTCAGCGCACTGCTTGCCTACGAGATCACCCGCGACATGCCGATGCAGGAAATCGACATCGAGACCCCGCTGGAGAAGATGAAGTCGCGCGTCATCGACGGAAAGAAAGTGGTTCTCGCCTCCATCCTGCGTGCGGGCAACGGTTTCCTGGACGGCATGCTGCAGGTGATTCCCGGCGCGCGCGTGGGTCACATCGGCCTGTACCGCGACCCCGCCACCCTGCAGGCGGTGGAGTACTACTTCAAGATGCCGCACGACATGCACGAGCGCGACGTCATCGTGCTCGACCCCATGCTGGCCACTGGCAATTCCGCCGTGAGCGCGGTGGACCGGATCAAGAAGACCGGCCCGCGCTCGATCCGCTTCGTGTGCCTCGTCACCTGCCCGGAAGGCCTCAAGACCTTCCACGACGCCCATCCCGACGTGCCGGTCTACACCCCGGCGGTCGATCGCGGTCTGAATGACCATGGTTACATCGTGCCGGGCCTGGGCGACGCTGGCGACCGGATTTTCGGCACGAAGTGAACCAGTTGCACCGAGCGCGCTCGAATCCGTCACCATGACATCGCCCATCCGCTCGTTGCCCATTCGTTTCTGGACCCTGGGCTGGTCCTCCCTTTTGCGCGACTGGCGTGCGGGTGAGCTTCGTCTGCTGATGCTGGCCGTCACGCTGGCCGTGGCGGCCCTCTCGGCGGTGGGCTTCTTCGCCGACCGCCTCCAAGGCGGCCTCACGCGGGATGCCAGCGCACTTCTGGGCGGCGACGCGGTGGTCAGCAGTGACCATGTGCCCCCACCGTCGTTCGAGGAGCGCGCGCGTTCGCTCGGCCTGAGCACCACCCAGACGCTCGGCTTTCCCACCATGGGCCGCGCACGCGAGGAAGAGGGCGGCGCGGCGCGCCTGGTGGCCCTGAAGGCCGTTGGCGAGGGCTACCCGCTGCGCGGCACCGTGCGCCTGGCCGAGACCCAGGGCGGGCCCGACAGTGCCGCGAGAAGCATCCCCGCACCCGGCACCGTGTGGGTGGACGAAGCGCTGCTGGTCGCGCTGGACCTTCGGATAGGGCAGCCGTTGCTGCTGGGCGACTCATCGTTCGACATCAGCCGGATCATCGTGGTCGAACCCGACAGGGGTGGCGGCTTCATGAGCTTTGCGCCGCGCGTCATGCTCAATGCGGCGGATCTGCCCGCCACGGGCCTGGTGCAACCGGCCAGCCGCCTGACCTACCGCCTCGCCGTGGCCGGTGATGGTGCCCGCGTTGGCGAATTCAGCCGCTGGGCTGAACAGGCGATGCGGCAACCCGATGTGCGTGGCATGCGGCTGGAGTCCCTGGAGGGTGGGCGGCCCGAGATGCAGCAGACGCTGGGGCGTGCCGAAAAGTTTCTCAACCTCGTGGCCCTGCTGGCTGCACTGCTGTGTGCCGTGGCCGTGGCCATTGCCGCGCGCGGCTTTGCCCAGCGTCATCTGGACGACTGCGCCATGCTGCGCGTGCTCGGCCTTTCGCAGGGCACCATGGCACGCGCGTACACGCTGGAGTTCGCCCTGATCGGCCTGTTCGCCAGCGCGCTGGGCGTGGCCATTGGCTATGTGGTGCACCATGCCTTCGTGCTGCTGCTCGCGGGGCTGGTGGAAGCCAGTCTGCCGGCACCAGGTATCGCGCCGGCGCTGCTGGGGCTGGGCATGGGTCTCACCCTCATGATGGCCTTCGGCCTGCCGCCTGTGCTGCAGCTCGCCCAGGTGCCGCCGCTGCGCGTGATCCGCCGCGACGTGGGCCAGCTCAAACCTGCCACGCTGGCCGTGCTGGGCCTGGGCATGGCCGGCTTCGCGGCGCTGTTGCTGGCCGCCAGCCGCGACCTGCTGCTGGGCGGCATCGCGGTGGGCGGCTTCGCGGCGGCCGTGCTGCTGTTCGCCGTCGCCAGCTACGCCGCCGTGCGCGTTCTGCGTGCCAGCGTGAACGAGGCCACCGCGCCCCGCGCCCTGGTCATGGCCACGCGTCAGCTCTCGGCCCGTCCGGTGTATGCGGTGGTGCAGATCAGCGCGCTCGCTGTCGGCCTGCTCGCGCTGGTGCTGCTGGTGCTGCTGCGCACCGATCTCATCTCCAGCTGGCGCAGCGCCACACCGCCCGATGCGCCCAACCGCTTCGTCATCAACGTGCAGCCCGAGCAGGGCGAAGCCTTCCAGCAAGCGCTGAAGGGTGCGGGCGTGCAGCGCTACGACTGGTACCCCATGATCCGGGGCCGGCTGGTCACCATCAACGGCAAGGCCGTGGTGCCCGAAGACTTCACGGAAGACCGCGCGCAACGGCTGGTGGACCGCGAATTCAACCTCTCCAACACCGCCACCGTGCCGGAGCACAACCCCATCGTCGGTGGCCGCTGGATGGACAACGAGCCCGATGCGTTGAGCGTGGAAGAGGGGCTGGCCGAGGAGCTCGGCCTCAAGCTCGGCGATCGCCTGGGCTTCGACATCGCAGGCCAGATCACCGAAGGCCGCATCACCAGCCTGCGCAAGGTGGACTGGGGCTCGATGCGTGTGAACTTCTTCGTCGTCTTTCCGGTGGCGCAGGTGCCGGATGTGCCGGTGAGCTACATCACGGCGTTCCGCGCGCCCGAACCCGCGAACGGTTTCGACAACGCTCTGGTGCGTGAATTCCCCAACATCACCAACGTCGACGTGAGTCAGACCATCGCGCAGGTGCAGCGTGTGCTGGGGCAGGTCATCAGCGCGGTGGAATTCCTGTTCGCCTTCACGCTCGCGGCCGGGTTGGTCGTGCTGCTCTCCGCCATCACGGCCACACGCGGCGAGCGCGAGCGAGAGTTCGCCATTCTGCGTGCCGTGGGTGCGGGCTCCCAGCTGTTGCGCAACGTGCAGCGCGTGGAACTGCTGGGCGTGGGCTTGCTGGCCGGTTTCCTCGCCTCGGTGGTCGCGGTCGCGGTGGGTTGGGCGCTGGCGCGCTTCGTCTTCCAGTTCTCCTGGACCGCATCGCCCTGGGTGCCGCTCGGCGGTGCCATTCTGGGCGCAGTGCTGGCGCTCTTGGCGGGTTGGTGGGGTTTGCGCAGCGTGCTGCGCACCCCGGTGGTGGAAACTTTGCGCAAAGCGGCAGTGTGAGTGGCATGAGCGACCTCATCGAACCCCAGGAACCCACGCAGCACGCCACACCGTTCGACTGGATCGGCGGCGAAGACAAGGTGCATGCCCTGGTCGACCGCTTCTACGACCTGATGGACATCGAACCGCGCTACCGCGAGTTGCGCGCGGTGCATGGCACAACGCTCGACAGCGCCCGGCAGAAGCTGGTCTGGTTTCTCTGCGGCTGGCTCGGCGGCCCGCAGCACTACACCGATCGTTTCGGTCATCCGCGCCTGCGCATGCGCCACATGCCATTCGCCATCGGCATCATCGAACGCGACCAGTGGCTGGCCTGCATGGACCAGGCGATGGGCGACGTGGAGGTCGACCCGGCCTTGAGAGCGCGTCTCAAGGCGAGTTTTTTCCAGACGGCAGACTGGATGAGGAATTCGCCGGGCTGAAGCCCACCGCCACGGCTCAGCTTGGCCGCAGCAGCACCACCAGCGCACCCGCGCCACCCTCGGCCGGCCGCGCCTGCACGAAGGCCATCACCTCTTTTTTCTGCACCAGCCAGCGCAGCACGCGGTTCTTCAGCACGGGCGTGCGCCCGGGCGACCCCAGGCCTTTGCCGTGCACCACGCGCACACAGCGCACACCCGTTTGATGTGACTCTCGAATGAAGCGGCCCAGGGCTTCGCGCGCCTCGTCCGTGCGCAGACCATGCAGGTCGATCTGGCGCTGGATGCTCCAGCGGCCTTCGCGCAGCTTGCGCACGATCTCCGGCCCCAGGCCCGGCCGGCGGTAGCTCAGCAGCTCATCGGTGTGCAGAAGCGTCTCGATATCGAATTCGTCCGACAAGGCTTCCCGCATCACCGCGGCCTCGTCCCGCTGGCGCTGTACGGGCACAGGATTCACGGGGACGCGACGGGGTTCGATGCGCCCTGGGTGCACGATGGGTCGCACGGGGCCGACAGCGAGTTCGAACAGCCGGTGTTCCCGTTCCCGCTTGAGGGCGGTGAGCCGCTCCGCCTCGCGGCGTGCGGCATCGGCCGCTGCGCGCTCGGCCATCGTCCGCTTGAGCGCCTTGAGCTCGGCCAGCGTGTGGACTTTCATGCGGGAATTGTCGCCCACCCCGGGGAGTATTCCCGCCCGGTTACATCAGCCCCTGTTCCGCCATCGAGGTGGCGCGCTGCCGGGTGACGATGAAGTGGTCGAGAACGCGCACGTCCACCAGCGCCATGGCCTTCAGCAGGATCTGGGTGAGTTCGATGTCGGCGCGCGAGGGCTCGGCCACGCCGCTCGGGTGGTTGTGCGCCAGCACCACGGCGGCTGCGTGGTGGTGCAGCGCGCGCAACACGATCTCGCGTGGGTAGACGCTGGCCTGTGTCAGGGTGCCGCGAAACAGCTCTTCCAGCGCGATCAGGCGGTTCTGGCTGTCCAGGAAAATCACCGCGAAGACCTCGTGCGGCCGGCCCCCCAGCTGCAGCTGCAGGTAGTCGCGCACCGCCTGCGGGCTTTCGAAGATGGTGCGTTCTTCCAGCGTCTGGGCGAGGGCGCGCCGGGCCAGTTCCAGCACAGCCGTCACTTCGGCCCGCTTGGCAGGCCCCAGACCCTTGACCTGCTTGAGCGCATCGGCGCCGGTGTGCAACAGACCGCCGATGCCACCGAAGCGGTCCAGCAGCTCCTGGGCGAGTTGCAACACGTGCTTGCCAGAGATGCCGGTGCGCAGCAGCAGTGCCAGCAACTCGCCATCGCTGAGGGCACCGGGCCCGCGCGCGAGCAGCTTTTCCCGGGGGCGAGCGTCGTTCGGCAGGCCCTTGATTCCGGGTGCCAGAAGGCCATCCATGGGGTTTCCTCCCTGTTTTTGCCTGGTTTTTACAATAGGGGCCTGTCGGCCACGAAACCGCTCTTTTTCGCACACCTCGTCCAGGGATACCCCCCACGCCATGCCCCAAGTCCAAGAAGGCTCCTTTCTCACCCTGCACTACCGGATGTCCGGTCCCCAGGGCCAGGTGATCATCGACACCTTCAGCGACAAGCCCGCCACGCTGAGCCTGGGCGCGGGCGAACTTTCGCCAGCGATCGAGCAGCGCCTCATCGGGCTGGAGGAGGGCACCCGCACGGTGATCGAACTGCCCGCTGGCGAGGCCTTTGGGGAGCGCCAGCCGGACATGGTGCAATGGGTCGCGCGCAAGCTGCTGAACGAACTGGGCGACCCGCACGAGCAGTACGCCGCTGGGGACGTGGTGCAATTCCCGACACCGGACGGACTGGGCAGCTATGCCGGTGCTGCCGTGCAGGTGCGTGAGGACGGCGCGGTGCTGTTCGACTTCAACCACCCGCTGGCCGGCCAGCCGGTGCGGTTCGAAGTCCAGCTGATCGGGGTGCTCTGATGGCTGAATCGCAAGAAATCATCCTGGCCGAGCCGCGCGGCTTCTGCGCCGGCGTGGACCGGGCCATCGAGATCGTCGAGCGCGCACTGGCCAAGTTCGGCCGGCCGATCTATGTACGCCACGAGATCGTGCACAACACCTATGTGGTGAACGACCTGAAGGCCAAGGGGGCCATCTTCATCGAGGAGCTCTCGGACGTGCCCGCCGGCGCCACGCTGGTGTTTTCGGCGCATGGCGTGAGCAAGGCCATCCAGGACGAGGCCAGACAGCGCGGCTTTCACATCTTCGATGCCACCTGCCCGCTGGTGACCAAGGTGCATGTGGAGGTGGCCAAGCTGCACCGCGAGGGTTACGAATTCATCATGATCGGTCACAAGGGCCACCCCGAGGTGGAAGGCACCATGGGTCAGCTCGACAGCGGTATCCATCTGGTGGAAGACGTGGAAGATGTCGCCCGCGTGGCCCCGGCACAGACGGACAAGCTTGCGGTGGTCACGCAGACCACGCTGTCGGTGGATGACGCGGCCGAAATCCTGAACGCGGTGAAGGCGCGTTTCCCCAGCGTGCGGGAGCCGAAGCAGCAGGACATCTGCTACGCCACCCAGAACCGGCAGGATGCGGTCAAGCTGTTGAGCCCGCAGGTGGATATCGTGATCGTGGTGGGCAGTCCCACCAGTTCCAACAGCAACCGCTTGCGTGAGCTGGCGGTGAAGCTCGGTACCCCGGGTTACATGGTGGACAACGCCGACGAAATCCAGCCCGAGTGGTTCGAGGGCAAGCTGCGCGTGGGTCTCACGGCCGGGGCATCGGCGCCTGAGATCCTGGTACGGCAGGTGATCGAGCGCATCAAGTCGCTGGGGGCGATCTCCGTCCGCACCATGGATGGTCTGACCGAAACCATCAAGTTCCCGCTGCCCAAGGGCCTGAAGATCGAAGGCGAAGACGCCCAGCCACTGGAACATCTGCGCTGAGCGCGCCCGTGCCCGGCCAAGGTGCAAAACTACAATCACCGCATGCTAGACATCGTTCAACTGAGAAAAGACCTTGACGCGGTCGTGGCGCGCCTGCAGACCCGCAAGCAGCCGCAGCCCTACCTGGATGTGGTGGCCTACCAGGCGCTGGAATCCGAGCGCAAGGCACTGCAGACCCGCACCGAAGAGCTGCAAGGGCAGCGCAATTCACTGTCGAAGCAGATCGGCATGCTCAAGGGCAAAGGCCAGCACGCCGAGGCGGATGCCGCCATGGCCCGGGTGGCCGCCTTCAAGGCCGAGCTCGAGACCTCAGCCGCGCGGTTGGAGGTGATCCAGGCCGAACTGCAGGCCTTGCTGCTCGCCGTGCCGAACCTGCCGCACGAAAGCGTGCCGGTGGGCAGCGACGAGAACGCCAACGTGGAACTGCGCCGCTGGGGCACGCCCCGCCGCTTCGATTTCGAGTTGCGCGACCATGTCGACATTGGCGAGAAGCTGGGGCTGGATTTCGAGACCGGCTCCAAACTGGCCGGCGCGCGCTTCACCTTCATGCGTGGCCCGATCGCACGCCTGCACCGCGCGCTCGCCCAGTTCATGCTTGACGTGCAGACGCAGGAGCACGGCTATACCGAGTGCTACACGCCCTACATCGTGAATGCCGAGACGCTGCTGGGCACCGGTCAGCTGCCCAAGTTCGAGGGTGACATGTTCGCCGTGAAGAAGGGCGGCCAGGAGGGCGAGGAAGTGCCGGACACGCAGGCGCTGTATCTCATCTCCACCAGCGAGATCACGCTGACCAACACCGTGCGCGACACCGTGCTGGCCGAGTCCGACCTGCCCATCCGCCTGACAGCGCACACGCCGTGCTTCCGTTCGGAAGCCGGCAGCGCCGGGCGAGACACGCGCGGCATGATCCGCCAGCACCAGTTCGACAAGGTCGAGATGGTGCAGATCGTGCACCCCGAGAAAAGCTACGAGGCGCTCGATGCGATGACCTCACACGCCGAAGCCGTGCTGCAGAAGCTCGGCCTGCCGTACCGTGTGATCGTGCTGTGTACCGGCGACATGGGCTTCGGCTCCACCCGCACGCACGACCTGGAGGTGTGGGTGCCCGCGCAGAACACCTACCGCGAAATCAGCTCGGTCTCCAACTGCGAGGCCTTCCAGGCCCGTCGCCTGCAGGCCCGCTTCAAGAATGCACAGGGCAGGAATGAACTGGTGCACACGCTCAACGGTTCCGGTCTCGCGGTGGGCCGTGCGCTGGTGGCGGTGCTGGAGAACTACCAGAACGCCGACGGCAGCGTCACCGTACCTGAGGTGCTTCGGCCGTATCTGGGTGGGCTGGAAGTGCTCACGCCGCAGTGAGTTGAACGCATCGCTGTCTTGTTGTGGTCCGGTGATGTCGAATTCCGCGTCGCCCACTCGTCGAGAGGTTTGAGCCGTCCTGCTCTGACACACCGCACAAGGAGAACGACATGCGATTCATGATCCTGATCAAGGCCGACCGCGACAGCGAAGCTGGCGTCATGCCCAGTGAGCAGCTGCTCACGGAGATGGGCCGTTTCAATGAAGAGCTGGTGAAGGCCGGCGTCATGGAAGCCGGTGAAGGCCTGCACCCGAGCTCGAAGGGAGCGCGTGTGCGCTTCTCCGGCCGTGATCGCCAGGTCATCGATGGCCCTTTCGCGGAGACGAAAGAGCTGATTGCAGGTTTCTGGATCTGGAAATGCGCCTCACTGCAGGAGGCCATCGACTGGGTGAAGCGTTGCCCCAATCCCATGCCGGGGGAATCCGAGATCGAAATCCGCCAGGTGTTCTCTGCCGAGGACTTCGGCGAGGCCCTCACGCCAGCGCTGCGGGAACAGGAAGACCGGTTGCGCGCCGAAGTGACGCGCCAGAACCCGCGCGGCTGAGCGCCCTCAGGCCCTCAGGCGTCGGGGGCGATGAGGGCCAGGCCGCTCTCGGGATCGTGCCGCTTGCACAGGTGCCGCGGCGACTCCGTCAGGATCACTTCGAGCGTGGGCCGCACGACCCCGCTCCTGAGGTGGCCGGCCACGGCGGCCCCATCCCGTTTGCCCAGCACCGTGTGAATGTGCAGGGCCGGCTGGTTGTCTGGCCCGAGCGCGACGTCTCCTGTCAACGACGCGACCTCAACCTGCTCGTCCACGTCGATGGGGTCGTATTTCTTCGTGTCCCAGTTCAGCCAGGCCAGCTCGGCGCGCTCGAGCGCACCGATGGCCTTGAGACTGGCCGCGGACAGCTTTTCCTGTCGTGCGAACGCCGTCAGGCACGCGGTGATCTCGTCGCCGCGGGACAGAACGATGGCGAACGTGCGCTGGCCATCCGCTTCGTGGATGAGTTTGCTCTTCATGTGGCATCTCGCTGAGGTCTGGCAGGCCAGCATGGACCCGTTGCCGCAACGGGTCTGTCTGTTCACGCACACAGGGGTGGAGAGTGGCATGGCCGAGCTCCCGGTGGCGTGCGGGCCATTCATTCGATTTCCCGATGGCATGATCGAATAGTCGTGATTAACTTTCGTCCCGACTCAATTTAGAGTGGCGCCCTTGTCAATCAACGCGCCCCCGCGAAGGCGGAGAGGGCCAAAGGACGTTCATGCGGATAGCAGTCATCGGTGCCGGTATCGGGGGGCTCACGGCCGCCATCGCCTTGCTCAAAAGGGGCTTTCAGGTGGAAGTGCTCGAGCAGGCCAGGGAACTCGGGGAGATCGGCGCCGGTGTGCAGATCAGCCCCAATGGCGTGCGGGTGCTGGCGGCCCTCGGACTCATGGACGACATCATGGCAATCGCCTCCGAGCCGGCGGGCAAGTTCGTGCGGCTGTGGTCCACCGGACAGGAGTGGAAGCTGTTCGATCTGGGTTCGGTCTCGCGCCAGCGCTATGGCTTCCCCTACCTCACCATGCACCGTGGCGACCTGCACCAGGCGTTGGTGAAGGGCGTGCGCGCGCTGAGTCCCGATGCGATCCGTCTGGACACCCGCGTCACCGATATTCGCCAGGAGGGCGATGTGGTGCGGATGTTCGCCTCGGGGCAGGAAGTGGCCACCGCCGACTTCGTGGTGGGGGCCGACGGCGTGCATTCGCAGGTGCGTCAGCGCCTGTTCGGTGACGACGAACCCCGCTTCTCGGGCATCGTGGCCTGGCGCGGCGTGATCGATGCGCGCACGCTGCCCGCGCATCTGCAGCAACCTCATGGCTACAACTGGGTCGGACCTGGCAAGCACGTGATCCACTATCCCGTGAGGTCCGGCAAGCTGGTCAATCTGGTGGCGGTGGTCGAGCAGTCGCAAGGATGGGAAGTCGAGTCGTGGTCGCAGAAGGGCTCGCGGGAAGACTTCGAGCGCGACTTCGCTGGCTGGCATGAGGATGTGCACCACCTGATCCGCGCGGTGGAGACACCGTACAAGTGGGCACTCATGGTGCGAGACCCCATGCCGTCATGGACCCGTGGACGCGTGACGCTGCTGGGCGATGCCTGTCACCCGACGCTGCCGTTCCTCGCGCAGGGCGCGGTGATGGCACTGGAAGACGGCTACCTGCTGGCCCGGGCGCTGCACGAGTACGGTGGTGACATCGATCGTGCGACCGCCGCCTATGAGGCTGCCCGCGTCCAGCGCACCGCAAGGATCGTGCAGGGCGCCAACGAGAACGCCACGCGTTTCCACAACCCACAGCTCGCCCATGCGGAAGGGGCGGCGGCCTATGTGGACCGTGAATGGACCGAGGAGCGCGTGCGGCAGCGCTACGAATGGCTGTTTGAATACAACGTGGAGACCTTGCCGCTATGACGGACGATCTCACCCCGCGCACCTGGGGCCGGGGGGCCCGCAAGGTGGTGGTGATGAACGGCTGGCTGGGCCTGTCCCGGCATTGGCAGCCCCTGCTGGCAGCTCTGGACCCGCAGCAGTTCGAATGCGCGGTGTTCGATTACCGTGGCTACGGCTCGCGCCGTGCAGAGGTGGGCACCTATCGGTTCGACGAGGCAGCAACGGACGTGCTGGCCCTGGCAGACCAGTTGGGTTGGGCGACTTTCTCGCTGGTGGGGCATTCCATGGGCGGCATGGCGATGCAGAAGGTGGCCCTGCAGGCCGCCGGCCGGGTGCAGCGCATGCTGGGTGTGGCGCCGGTGTCCGCCGCCGGCTCCGGCATGGACGCCGCGCGCCGTGCCTTCTTCGAGTCGGCGGTGGACGATGCCGCCGCACGGCAACAGATCGTCCACCTGTCCACCGGGCAACGCCTCACCGCGACCTGGTGCCAGGGTGTGGCTGCCGACTCCATGGAAAACCGCCCCGAGGCCATGCGCGCCTATCTTGGCGAATGGGCGGGCCAGGGCTTCGCCGACGAGATCGCCGGGCTGGATCTGCCCGTGAAGGTGCTGGTGGGCGAATTCGACCCGGGCATCAACCTCGAACGGGCCCGGCAGACCTGGCTGCGGCACTACCCGCATGCCGAGATCGAGGTGGTGCCGCAGGCCGGTCACTACCCCATGCAGGAAGTGCCGGCCTGGGTGGCAGCCCGGGCGCAGGCGTGGCTGGCCGCGGGTTGAGTCGATGTATCCATTTGCCTATCTCCGACCGGCCAGCGTCCAGGAGGCCGTCGACTGTCTCGCCCGGTTTCCCGATGCCCGGCCACTGTCCGGCGGCATGACGCTGGTTCCCACGCTCAAGCAGCGCCTGAGCGCGCCAAGCCATCTGGTGGATCTGAGCCGGTTGCCGGAGCTCCAGGGCATCGCGCAAGAAGATGGCGTGCTGCGCATCGGTGCGGCCACGCGGCACGCCGCCGTGGCGCAGTCGGACACGGTCCGGCGCTGCCTGCCCGCCCTGTCCGGGCTGGCGGGTCTGATCGGTGACCAGCAGGTGCGCAACCGGGGCACGATGGGCGGCTCGGTCGCCAACAGCGATCCTGCCGCCGACTATCCCGCCGCGGTGCTGGCGCTCAAGGCGACACTGATCACCGATCGGCGCCGCATCGAGTCCGATGCTTTCTTCCTGGGCATGTTCGAGACCGCGCTCGAGCCCACCGAGATCCTCACGGCGATCGAGTTCCGGGTGCCCGATCGCGCGGCGTATGTGAAGCACCGGCACGCGGCCTCCGGGTATGCCGTGGTGGGCGTGTTCATCGCGGACCACAGGGGCGAGGTCCGCGTCGCTGTGACGGGCGCGGGGCCCTGCGCGTTCCGCTGGACTGCGGCCGAAGAGCGTCTGGCTGCCTGCGCAAGCGCCGGCTGGAACGCCGGAACGCTGGCGGGCATGGAACCCGATGCATCGGGGTTCAACGCCGATGCCACGGCAACACGGGCCTATCGGGCCCATCTGGTCGGGGTGCTGGCCGGGCGTGCGCTGTCCGCCCTGGGCGCCACCGATCCACAGGTGAACTGATCATGGAATTCAAGGGACGACAGGTCATCCACGCCAGCCGCGAGACGGTGTGGGCGGCGCTCAACAACCCTGCGGTGCTCGAACAATGCATCGATGGCTGCGAATCCTTCACCGCGGTCAATGACAGCGAATGGCAGGTGGTGGTGCGCGCCTCCGTGGGGCCGGTCAAGGCGCGGTTCAAGGGCTCGCTGTCGGTGCAGGACCGGGAGCCGCTGCGGGGCTACCGCCTGCGCGGCCAGGGGGAAGGCGGGATGGCGGGCTTCGGAGAAATGACCGCGGTGGTCACGCTGGAGGACGAGGGGCCGGACACGCTGCTGGTCTACGCGGCCCAGGCCCACGTGGGCGGCAAGCTTGCGCAGATCGGCTCGCGGCTGGTGGGCTCGGTGGGCGCGAGGATGGCCGACCGTTTCTTCGCGCGTTTCAACGAGGTGTTGACGGAAGGGGGCGGTGAACACGCCCGGCTGCAGCCGGCGGCCGTCGCCGCGTCTGCCGGTGCGCAGCCCGGTGGCAGCCACGAGCAGGCCAACGTGGAGCTCACCGTCAATGGCATGCCGGTGCGCCGTCATGTGGATGACCGCACCCTGCTGGTCGACCTGCTGCGCCGCGAGCTGCATCTCACCGGCACCCACGTCGGCTGTGACACGTCCCAATGCGGCGCGTGCACCGTGCGGCTCGATGGGGTCGCGGTGAAGTCGTGCACCGTGCTGGCCGTTCAGGCCAGTGGTGGCGAGGTCGTCACCATCGAGGGGCTGGCGGACGGCGAGGGCATGCACCCGCTTCAGAAGGCGTTCATGGCGTGCCACGGGCTGCAGTGCGGCTTCTGCACGCCAGGCATGATCATGGCTTCCGACGGGTTGCTGCGCTCGGGCCGGCACATCGATCACGGGTCGATCTGCACCGCGCTGGAAGGCAACATCTGCCGCTGTACCGGCTACATCAACATCGTGCGGGCGGTGGAGCAGGCCGCCACGGAAATGGGTCTGCCCTGCAGCGCCCGGGCAGACGCGGAGGAGACGCGATGAGCTGGATCGGCAAGGCCCAGCCACGCAACGAAGACCGCCGCCTGGTGGTCGGCCAGGGTCGATACACGGACGACATCGACAAGCCGGGCCAGGCCTGGGCGGCGTTCCTGCGCTCGCCCCATGCGCATGCGCGCATCGTGCGCATCGACACAGCGGCTGCGCTGGCGCTGCCCGGTGTTCTGGCCGTGTTGACGGGCGCGGACTACCAGGCCGACGGATTCGAGGGCATCGACCACGTGCCCAATCCCGTCGCCGCGGTGAACCACAAGGAAAAGGCGTTCCTCTCGTCCGAGACAGGGAGCATCTACAACCGGCGCCAGTGGCCCCTGAGCGTGGACAAGGTGCGCCACGTGGGCGAGGCGCTGGTGATGGTGGTGGCCGAGACCCCTCACCAGGCGCGCGACGGCGTGGAGGCTGTTCAGGTGGAGTACGAGGTGCTGCCCGCGGTCGTGGACGCCGACGATGCGCTGGCCGAAGGTGCCGCGCAGCTGTACGACGACCTGCCGCGCAACTGCTGTTTCAGCACGCAGATCGGTGACCGCGCCGCCGCGCGGGCGGCGTTCGAGAACGCCGCTCTGGTGGTGCGGCGCGAGTTCCGCAACAGCCGCATCGTCAACGCCCAGATGGAGCCGAGGTCGGCCATCGGCGAGTACGACCCGGCTGCGGATGTCTACGAACTCACCTCCGGCAGCCAGGGCGTGGTGCGCCAGCAGCTGGGGCTGGCCGAGGCGTTCAAGGTGCCACCCGCGCGCATTCGCGTGATCTCTCCCGATGTGGGGGGTGGTTTCGGCCCGCGCACCTCGCTCAACATGGAGCCGGCCTGCGTGCTGTGGGCCGCCCGTCGTGTGGGCCGGCCGGTCAAGTGGACCGGGGACCGCAGCGAGGCCTTTGTGAGCGATTACCAGGGCCGTGGCATGACCTTCCGCGCGGCCATGGCCTTCGACGCGCAAGGGCGCATTCTCGCGGTGGACAACGAGCTGATCGGCAACGTCGGCGCACACACGATTTCCTACGTGCCCATGGCCAACGCGATGCGCGTCACCACCAGCGTGTACGACGTACCGGTGGCCGCCATCCACGTCACCGGTGTCGTGACCAACACCGTGCCGACCGGCCCTTACCGGGGCGCGGGGCGGCCGGAGAGCATGCATGCCTTCGAGCGCCTGCTCGACATCGCCGCGGCCCGCCTCGGCATGGACCGGCTGGAGATCCGTCGCATCAACCTGATCCGGCGCGAGACGCTGCCGCGCCTGAGCCCCATGGGGCTGCCGTACGACAGTGGGGATTTCCCCGCCAACATGGAACGCGTGATCGAGCTCGCCGACTGGCAGGGCTTCGAATCGCGGCGCCAGGAAGCCCTGCAGCGCGGCCGGCTGCGCGGCATCGGCCTGTCCAACTACATCGAATCGCCCGTGGGCGCGCCGCGCGAACGCATCGAGCTGCGCATCCTGCCCGATGGCACCACGGACATCGTGTCGGGCACGCAGTCGACCGGGCAAGGCCACGAGACCACGTTCGCGCAGGTCGTGGCCGACCACCTCGGGGTGCCGTTCGAATCGATCCGGCTGCGCACGGGCGACACCGCCTTCGTCAAGTGGGGCGGTGGCACGCACTCCGACCGCTCCATGCGGCTTGGCGGCAAGCTGCTCATCGACGCGAGCACCGAGCTGATGGCCAGGGCCCGCGCCGTTGCGGCGCATTGCCTGCGTGTCGACCCGCAGCGTCTTGTCCGGGAGGGCGCCGGTTTCTCGGCGCGCGTGTGGTGGGGCCTGCGCACGCGGCGAATCACACTCGCTCAACTCGCGAGCCACGTGCAACGCCATGGCATGCCGGGCGATCCCGGGACGCGCGAACTGGGTGCCGAGGCCGAGTTCAATGGTCGCATGCCTGCGTTTCCGACGGGTGCGGCTGTGTGCGAGGTGGAGATCGACCCCGAGACTGGCTGCATCGAGGTGGTGCGCTACAGCGCGGTGGACGATGTCGGGCAGGCGATCAACCCGCTCATCGTCGAAGGTCAGGTGCATGGCGGTCTGGCCCAAGGCCTGGGCCAGGCCCTGACGGAGGGCTACCACGTCGACCGGCAGAGCGGTCAGGTGCTCTCGGGCTCCTACATGGACTACGGCATGCCCCACGCCGAGCTGATGCCGCCCTTGCGCGTGGAGTTGACCAACGACCCCACGCATGGCAATCCGCTGGGGGTCAAGGGAGGCGGCGAAAGCGGCATCACACCCGCGACCGCCTGTACGTTCAACGCCCTGGCCCACGCGCTGGCGGCCTACACCGACGAAGAGCTGCCCATGCCGGCCACGCCGCTGGCGGTGTGGGAAGTGATCCACCAGGACCGCGCTGCGCAAGGCGCCCATTGAAGCGAGAGCCACCATGACGACGAACACCCACGATGCCTCATCGACGCCCGGCGTTCTGCAGTCGCTGCACGACGGCGTGCTGACCCTCACGCTCAACGATCCGGGCACCGGAAACCTGGTTGACGCGGCCATGTCGGCGTCCATCGTCCACGCCGTACAGACCCTGGGCGACGACGTGAAGGCCATCTGCCTGCGCGGAACAGGCGATGACTTCTGTGCCGGGCGCAAGTCGCCCACACCGCCCAAGGGCGGTGCGGTGCCTTCGGCCGAGAAGCTGCGGCATCTGGTGGCCGAGCCGGCGCTGGCGCTGTACGACGCCATCAAGTTCGCGCCCGTGCCCACCCTCGCGGTGGTGCAGGGACGCGCCCATGGTGTCGGTGCCGCGCTGGCCTGCGTGTGCGACATCACCCTGGCGCACGAGGGCGCGCGCTTCTCCATTCCGGAGCTCGAACGCGACATACCGCCGGCGCTGGTCATGGCGGCGCTGCACGACCGCGTGCCACTGAAGACGCTGGCGATGCTGGTCTACACGCGCGAGGAACTCTCGGCCGCGCAGGCACTGGCCGCAGGGCTCGTCAGTCACGTGGTGGCCGCGCAGGCGTTCGAGTCGACCGCCGCGCGCTGGCTGGCCGGTTTTGCCGGCAACGGCACGGTGGCCCTGCGCGCATGCAAGCAATACCTGACCCATGCGCCCTCCATGTCAGCCACCGGCGCCAGCGCTTTCGCCAGCCACGTCATCGGCACCGCGCTGTCGGCCCGGTACTGAGTCTTTTAACGAACCCAGGAGACACCACACCATGAACTCTCTGCAAACCCTGCCGCGCCGCGCGGCCCTGGCCTGCGCCCTCGCCCTTGGCTGTGCCTGGGCGGCGGCACCGGCCCTGGCCCAGGACAACTACCCGACCCGGCCGATCAAGATGCTGTTGGGCTATCCCGCCGGCAGCGGCATCGATGCCGCCGCGCGGCAGCTGGCTCGCCAGATCGAACTGCTCGCCGGGCAGCCCGTGGTCGTTGACAACAAGCCTGGTGCCCTGGGCAACATCGCTGCCTCCGCTGTCGCGGCCGCGGCCGGCGATCCGTACACCATCCTGTTCACCCCCAACTCCACGCACGCGGCCAACACCCACCTGTTCAAGAAACTGCCGTTCGACCCGGTGGCGGACTTCACGCCCGTGAGCAGCGTCGCCACGCTGGGTTTCGTCATGGTGACCAACCCCAGGCTCACGCCGGAGAAAAGCGTGAGCGAACTGCTGGCGAGCATCCGCAAGGACCCCAGCCGCTACAGCTTCGGCAGCGGCAACGCGACCGGGCTGGTGGCAGGTTCCATGTTCAAGAAGATGGCCAGCGTGGACATCCTCAGCGTGCCGTACAAGGGTGTTCCGCCTGCCATGAATGATCTGATGGGGGGGCGCATCCACATGGTGTTCGCCGATGCCACCCTGGCCATCCCGCAGGCCAGGGGCGGCAGCGTACGGGCGCTGGCCGTTACCGGGCGCGAGCGCATGGCCGCCCTGCCCGATGTGCCCACGATGGAAGAAGCGGGCCTGCCTGGCTACGACCTCACCGCATGGTTCGCTGTGTTCATGCCGGCCCGGGTGCCGGCCGCTGCGGTGGACAAGCTCAATGGTTACATCCACACCATCAGCCGCCAGCCTCAGTATGTGGAGTTCATGCGCGGCATCGGCGCCGAGCCTCAGGCGTCGACGCCGGCCCAGCTGCTGCAGCGTGTCAAGACCGACACCCAGGCCTGGGGCAAGCTGGTGGAGATGGCCGGCATCACCCCCGAGTGACGGATTCCTCCGTCGCCAGGAGGCCGTGCCGATCGCACGGCCTCTTTTTTCGCGTCAGGCGTCTGCGAACTGCGCTTCGCTCAGGATGGCCAGGTGGTGCGGGCCGTCGCCGAAGGTGTATTCCAGCTGGTAGAGGCGCCTGACGTAGTCGCTGAGTCCGTACTCGTCCGTGAGACCGATGGCGCCGTGCAGCTGGACGGCCTGCTGCCCCACCCATTTCATCGAGCGTGACAGCTGGTACTTGGCCTGCGACAGCGCCAGCCGCCGGGCCGGTGCCTCCGCCTCCAGCCCCAGGCTGGCCCAATAGCTCATCGAGCGCGACAGCTCGATCTCCATCTTCATGTCGGCCACGCGGTGGCGCAGCACCTGGAACTCGGCCAACGGCCGGCCGAACTGCTGGCGCGTGTTCAGGTGGGCGATCGTGAGGGCCATGGCGTGTTCCATGAGTCCCACAGCCTCCGCGCACAGATGTGCGATGCCCAGGCCGATGCCCCATTCCAGGGCCCCGACGTCGGCGCTCAGGCACTGGGCTTCCGCCTGTCGCAGCGTGGCGGTGGCGGCACCTCTGCCATCCACCGTCCGATAGACCTCCATGCGCACCGCCGCCTGTGGCAGGGAAACGAGAAACAGCGCCTGCGCGCCGTCCAGCATCGCCGGCACGATCAAGGCCTGGGCCTTGTCTCCGGCAGGAATCAGGTCCTTCTGGCCGGAGATGAGAAAGCGGCCTTCGCCATCGCGATCGGCCTTTGCCGTGCACCGGTCGATCACATGGCGGTGACCCCGTTCCTGATGCGCCAATGCCACCCAGGCTTCGCCCGCCGCGATGCGCGGCAACCAGGCCGAGGCCATGTGCGCCGGGGCGCACCGCTGGATCAGCTGCGCACCGAGCCATGCGTGACCCAGGGGCTCTGGCACTGCGTGGCGGCCGAATTCCTCCATGACGATCATGGCCTCGATCGCGCCCATGCCCATCCCGCCATGCGCCTCGCCGATGGGCAGGCCGCAAAGGCCGAGCTCGCTGAAGGAACGCCAGGCCTGCGAATCCCAGCCGCCATCGGCCATCGTGCGGCGACGCCGCTGCTGGCCGTACTCCCGCTCCAGCCAGCGCGAGACCGCCTGGCGCAGCTCCACCTGCTCATCCGCGAAATCAAAGTCCATGTCGGTCTCCTGCATTCAGTACGGTCTGTGCAACGATGTTGCGCTGCACTTCATTCGAGCCACCATAGATGGTGGTCTTGCGACTCTTGAAGAACCCCATGGACAGGGTCGCATGGGCCGGGTGCGCCCCGGGAAACGCCCCGGGCCATCCGGCCTCCATCGCTTCCTCGATCCAGGGCAAGGCGTAGGGCCCCGCCACTGTCACCATCAGTTCGGTGTAGCGCTGGGTGATCTCGCTGCCCCGGATCTTGAGCAACGCCGCGATATCCAGCGGGTTGCGCCCGGATGTCTCCATCGACAGCACCCTGAGCACCATCAGGTCCAGCGCTTTGATATCCACCTCCAGCGCAGCGATGGCATCACACAGGCGCACGTCGTTGGTCAGCCCCGCATCGCGCACGAGCTGCTTGAGGCGCAGCAGCTCCGCCTTGCTGCGGTTGATGTCGGAGATGGTGGTGCGCTCGTGCGAGAGCAGGTGCTTGGCGTACGTCCAGCCTTTGTTCTCCTCGCCAATGAGCTGATCGGCCGGCACCTCCACGTTGTCGAAGAACACGTCGTTCACGTCGTGTTCCCCATCCAGCAGCCGGATCGGCCGCAGGGTGATGCCTGGGGACTTCATGTCGATGAGCAGGAAGGAGATGCCCGCCTGCGGCTTGCCTTGCGTGCCGGTGCGCACCAGGCAGAACATCCAGTCGCCCCACTGCGCCATCGTGGTCCAGGTTTTCTGGCCATTGACGACGTAGTGGTCACCCTGTCTTACGGCGCGCGTGCGCAGGGAGGCGAGGTCGGAACCCGCGCCCGGTTCGCTGTAACCCTGGCTCCACCACACCTCGCCGCTGGCGATGCCGGGCAGGAAGCGCCGTTGCTGCTGCGGTGTGCCATAGGCCATGATGATCGGCGCCACCATGGCCGGTCCGAAGGGCACGATGCGTGGCGCGCCGGCCAGCGCGCATTGCTCCTCGAACAGGTGCTTCTGGATCGCATTCCAGCCCGGCCCACCGAATTCGCGTGGCCAGCCATACCCGAGCCAGCCTTGCTGGCCCAGCAGGCGCGCCCAGCGCTGGAAGTCGTCCTTGCGCAGCCGCTGGCCGGCGCGCACTTTCGATGCGATGTCGGCCGGCAGGTGATCGTGAATCCAGGCGCCGACGGACGACCGGAACTGTTCCTCATGATGGGAATAGGCAAGATCCATGGGATCTCCAGACAGGAAGTGGAAGAAGGGCCGTCGAGGTCGCGCGCCGTCGCGGTCGCGCATCGTCCGACGGAGATCAGTCGTCTTTGCGTTTTGCCGAAGCGCTGTGCGACGGCAGATGGCTGATCTGGTAGAGCGAGGCGCGCAGGGTGTCCAGCGTCTCGTCGTCGAAGCGCGAGAACACGTCGCGCTCCAGGCGGCGCATGGCCGCGTCGCCCGTCGCGTAGGCCTTGCGGCCTGCATCCGTGAGCGTCAGGCGCAGCACCCGGCGGTTGTCGGGATCTTCCGCGCGCTGGATCAGACCCTGTTCCAGCAGCGGGTTGAGCAACTGCCCCATGGCTTGCGGCGTCTTGAAGAAGCGCCGGGACAGTTCCGCCGACGATGAGCCGCCGCGGTTCTTGATCATGTTGAGCACCGACATCTGCAGCCCCGTGAGCCCGCAGGGCTTGAGTGCCGATTCGATCTTCATGCGCACGGCGTGCGAGGCGTGCACCAGCAGCCATGAAGAGCGCATGTTCGCGGGCGGCACCAACTCCGCCCCCGGCATGTCCTGCGAGGGCGCGGCGTCCTCAGGGGCGGGTTCGCCTGGCGAAGGGGTGTTGCGCAGGTTGCTCACGAAAGCCTGATGGCCGAAGAAAGAATCGCTCATGGCGCCGGAGCCTGGGCAACGTACTTGGTGACGAGATAGGCTTCCACGCCCTCCATCCCTCCTTCGCTGCCGTAGCCGCTGTCCTTCACCCCGCCGAAGGGGGTGTCGGCCCCGGCGAGTATAAGGGTGTTGATGCCCAGCATGCCGGTTTCGACGCGCTCGGACAGCCGCACGATGCGCCCGGCATCGTTGGTGAAGGCATAGGCCGCCAGCCCGTAGGGCAGGGCGTTGGCCGCGTCGATCGCTTCGTCCTCGTCGTCGAAGGGCAGCACCAGCGCCAGTGGGCCGAAGGGTTCCTCGGACAGCACGCGCGCCGACGGCGGCAGTTCATGCAGCACCGTGGGCGCGAAAAAGAAGCCATCGCGCGGCAGCCGTGAGCCGCCGCAGGCCAGGCGCGCACCCGAGGCGACTGCATCGTCCACCAAGGACTGCATGGCCGCCACTCGCCTGGCGCTGGCCAGGGGTCCCATGGTCGATCCACCGTCCGTCGCGTCGCCAACAGCCAGAGAGCTTGCCGCACGCGCGAACGATTCGACGAAGGTGGCATAGGCCGAACGCTGCACGTAGAAGCGCGTGGGCGAGGTGCACACCTGGCCGGCATTGCGGAACTTGCCCGTGGCACATGCCCGTGCGGCGCGCTCTGCATCCACGTCGTCGAAGATCAGCACCGGGGCGTGGCCCCCCAGTTCCAGCGTGGCGGGCTTGGCCTGCTCCGCCGCCAGGGACGCGATCACGCGCCCGACCGGCACGCTGCCCGTGAAGGTGACCTTGCGGACCAGGGGCGAGGCGATCAGATGGCGCGACACCTCAGCGGGCACACCGAAGACCACATTGAGAACACCGCGAGGCAGGCCGGCGTCGTGCAGCGCACGGGCGATTTCCAGCACGCCAGCGGGGGTCTCCTCGGACGGCTTGATGATGCAGGTGCAGCCCGCGGCGAGGCTGGCTGCGATCTTGCGGGCCGGGATCATCATCGGAAAGTTCCACGGTGTGAAGGCCGCCACGACGCCCACCGGTTGCCTGAGTACGAGTTGGCGCCAGCCGGGTTCGCGCGAGGGAATGACGCGGCCATACAGCCGCCTGGCTTCATCCGCGCACCACTCGAACACCTCGGCCGAGCCCAGCACTTCCTGCCGGGCTTCCATCAGGGTCTTGCCCTGTTCGGTGGCCAGCACCGCGCCGAGTGTCTCCGCCCTTGAGCGCAGCAGCATGGCCGCCTGACGGAGCACGCCGCTGCGATGGGCGGCAGTGGTTGCCCGCCATGTGCGCCAGGCCCGGTCGGCGCTTGACAGTGCATGATCCAGATCCCCGAAAGTGGCATGGGGCAGATCGCCTAGCGCTCCGCCCGTGGAAGGATTGAAAACGGTCTCGCTCGGGCGGCCTTGCGCACCGAGCCATTCGCCGTCGATGTACAGCTGGAGTTCAGGATAGAGGGAGGGCATGGGAGGTGCGGTCAAGTTCAGCGAGGGTCTGGTTGATGAATGCGGGGGCTTCGTAGGCCACCCAGTGGCCGGCGGCGGGCACGGCGTGAAACCGTGCCGTCGGGGACCTCAGGCGCAGCGCTTCGCGTTGCGTGTCGGCATCGCCGCCGAGCGCGTCGAATTCGCCGCGGACCACCGTCAGGGGGGCTGTGAGACGTTCTAGCGAAGCCTCCAGGCCATCGAATGAAAAGTCTGTGGGACGGACGCGAGCGCGGCGTGCATTGAGGGCGTGGATGTCCACAGCCTCTTCATCGATGGATGCGGGATCGTGCAGCATCAGCACGCCGAGGTTGTGCCGGTGCGCGGCGCGCTCGAGATCGGGTGGCAGGTGTTTCCAGCTGCGCAGTCCCGCAGGAAACGGCGGCGCTGTTCCGGTGAACGTTCCCCGGATGAGAACGAGATGCGCCACCAGCCGGGGGCACCCCAGTGCAATCGCTTCGGCCACCAGCGAACCGAAGGAAAACCCGGCGAGCACACAGGGCTCACCGTCCAGCATGTGGTCGATGTCGGCGGCGATCCGCTGCCCCATGGCCGTGTAGGTGCGATCACCGGAATCGCGCGATTCCCCGTGCCCGGGAAGGTCCGGCACCAGCACGGTATGCGTGCGACTGAGCGCGTCGATGTTGCGCACCCAGTGGGTCCACGATCCCCCCGACCCATGTAGCAGCACGATCGCCGGTCCGTGCCCCCAGCGCTTCCATGCAATGCCCGCGTCCGCCCCCTGTGCCTGACGAGCGCGCGCGGCAAGGTCTCGCACAAGCGGGGCGTGTTCCATGAAAGTGTTCTCCAAACGGTATCTCCTTCTGAGTTCGGCATCGACGGACCGAGGTTGGTCGAGGGTGTCAACTAGGCAATAACCCTGATATGCATGTAAACGTCATTGATATAAAGTATATTTACATTCAAACCACAACGCAACATTGCAAGGAAAGCAGCGAATGAACGAAGACAAGGCCATCTCTCCCAGCGAAGACCCCGTTCTCCTCGAGCGGGCGGACGGCATCGCATGGGTCACTCTCAACCGGCCGGCCAAGCGCAACGCAATCAGCCCACCCCTGGTCTACCGCATGGTGGAGGTGCTGGCGGAGCTGGAGTCCGATGACTCGGTGAAGGTGGTGGTGCTCACGGGGGCGGGCAACGCGTTCAGTGCGGGCATGGACCTGCGCGACTACTTCCGTGCGACCGATGGCAAGCCTGCCGAGCAGATGAAACTGTTCCGTGCGAACGCGCTGTGGCAGTGGAAGCAATTGCGCTTCTTTGCCAAGCCAACCATCGCCATGGTCAATGGTTACTGCTTCGGCGGTGCGTTCACACCGCTGATTTCCTGTGACCTGGCCATCGCCTCGGACGACGCCACCTTCGGTCTGTCCGAAATCAACTGGGGCATCATTCCCGCGGGCGTGGTGAACCGAGCCGTGGCCCAGGTGATGAACGAACGCGATGCCATGTATTACGTGATGACCGGCGAGCCCTTCGACGGGCGCAAGGCGGCCCGCATGGGGCTGGTCAACGAATCGGTGCCCGCCGATCAGTTGCGCGCGCGCGTGATCGAGCTTGCGGACATCCTCAAGAAGAAGAACCCCACCGTGCTGCGCACCGCGAAGATCGCGTACCGCCACGCAGAGGACATGAGCTGGGAGCAGGCCAACGATTACCTGATGGCCAAGTACGACCAGGCCATCCTCCACGATCCGGAAAAGGGGCGTGCCACGGCCATGTCGCAGTTCCTGGATCAGAAGACCTTCCGCCCCGGTCTGGAGACCTATGCCCGATGAGCCAGCCGCAAGACATGCTGACGAACCGCGATGAGGTGGACAGGCCGATGGACCTGCGCCGTCTGCTGGCCCCGCGCTCCGTGGTGGTCGTGGGCGCCTCGCCCGACCCGAACTCCGTGTCGGGGCGTGTGCGCCGCAACCTGAAACTCATGGGATTCAAGGGCGATGTGCATCTGGTGAGCCGCACCCGCGACGAAGTGGACGGTGAACCCTGCCTCAAGTCCATCGATGCGCTGCCCATGGGCGTGGATGCGGCGGTGCTGGTGGTGCCGCAGGCGGCGGTGGAAGAGTCGATCCAGGCCTGTGCCCGTCGCGGCGTGGGTGCCGCTGCGGTTTTTGCCTCGGGCTTCGCTGAGGGCGGCGACGCGGGCATGGCCTTGCAGGCGAACATCGCGCGCATCGCCCGGGAGAATGGCATCGCCCTGCTGGGCCCCAACTGCATGGGGCTCATCAATTTCCATGACGGCGTGCCCCTCTCGTTCGAGGAGTTCGATCCCCGGATACCAGCTGGTGGTCCCCGGGTCGCCATCGTGGGCCAGAGCGGCGCGATGACCTCCAACACCCGTCTGGCCTTGCTGGCGCGTGGCTTGCGGGTCACCCATTCCGTATCGACCGGCAACGAGGCCGTCGTGCATCTGGAGCAACTGATTGCCCATCTCGTCGAGCGCGAGGAAGTGGATGTGCTGACGGTGTTCGCCGAGACCTTGCGCCATCCGCGGATGTTTCTGGCCTGCGCCGCACGGGCCCGACAACTGGGCAAACCGCTGGTCCTGCTGCATCCAGGGCGCAGCCAGGCGGCGCGCGATGCCGCGAAGTCCCACACCGGGGCCCTGGCGGGGGATCACGATGTGATGCGTGCCCTCGTGCGCCGCGAGGGCGTGGCCATTGTGGACACGCTCGATGAACTGTTCGACGTGACCGCGTTGCTGGCCCGGTATCCCCGGCCGCTGAAGTCGCCACAGGCGGCCGTGATATCCAACTCGGGGGCGTTGCGTGGCATCGCCATCGATGTGGATGAGGACCTGGGCGTGCCGCTGGCGAAGCTGGACGAGGCCACGCTGGCTTCTCTCTCGCAGGCTCTGCCGGCGTTCGTCACGCCCGACAACCCGCTCGACATCACCACGGCTGGCATGCAGTCACCGGCACTGTTTGGTGAGAGCGCACGGCTGGTGCTGTCCGACGACAACGTGGGCAGTCTCGTGATCGCGCTGATGGGCGGCTTGGGCGATGCCCAGGTGGCCAAGGCCCACTCGATCCTGCCGGTGCTCGAGCATTTCGACAAACCCGTGGCCTTCGTGATCATGGGCGACGAGTCGCCGCTGGACGAGCGCTTTGTCCGCCTGGTGCACGACAGCCACGTGCCCTTCTTCCGCTCACCCGACCGCGCGTTGCGCGCCATGGCGCATGTGCATCAGCGATCCCGCGCCCTGCAGCGTGCGGGCGATCGGGTATCCGCCCGCCCCGCGGGCATGAACGCGCGGTTGCCGGCGGGACCGCTGGCCGAATACAAAGGCAAACAACTGCTGAGCTCCATCGGCATCGCCGTTCCGCAAGGCTCGCTGGGCCGCAGCGTCGATCACGCGGTGGACGTTGCCAACTCGCTGGGGTATCCGGTGGTGCTCAAGGCGCAGGCGGACCAGCTCATGCACAAGAGCGACGTCGGCGGCGTGGCGGTGGGCATCCGCTCCGAGGCGGAACTGCGTGAAGCCTGGGAGCGCATGCAGTCCAGCGTGTCGAAGGGCACGGGGGGTATGGTGCTCGATGGCATTCTGGTCGAGTCCATGGCACCCCGCGGGGTCGAACTGCTGCTGGGTGCCAAGCGGGATCCGCAGTGGGGCGTGGTGCTCATGCTCGGCCTGGGCGGTGTCTGGGTCGAGGCGCTGAACGACGTGTTGCTGCTGCCGGCCGACCTGACGGCGGTGCAGATGGCGGAAGAGATGAAGCGCCTCAAGGGGGCAGCCCTGCTCGAGGGGCTGCGCGGCACACCGCCCGTGGACGTCGCTGCGGTGAGCGAAGCCGCCAGCGCGCTGGCACGCTGGCTCATGGCCCATCCCGAAGTGATCGAGGTGGACATCAATCCACTCATCGCCCTGCCACAGGGGCAAGGCGTTGTGGCGCTGGACGCCGTTTTCGTTGCTGCCGACGGTTGAGGGCGTTCGCACCGTCCTCGCCACGCGGGCTTATTCAACCCATAACTTGAACAGGAGACAGACATGATCAACCGCAGATTTCTACTGGCCGTCATCGTGGGTGCGCTCGGGACTTCACCGGCCTGGGCGCAACAGGCGCAGGCGGCCGCCCAGTTTCCCGACAAACCCATTCGTCTGCTGCTGCCGTTCCCGCCGGGTGGCAGCAGCGACCAGGTGGCCCGCGTCCTCGGCCCCCTGATGGCGGAGAAGCTGGGTCAACCCGTGGTCATCGAGAACCGGCCGGGCGCTGGCGGTGCCATCGCGCTGGATGCCGTTGCGCGCTCGGCGCCCGACGGCTATACCCTGGGGGTGGGCACCATCGGTGGGCTCGGTCTGGCGAAGTTGATGGGGCAGTCCCAGCCGTATGACGCGCTCAAGGACTTTGCGCCCGTGGGCATGATGATCACCATTCCCTTCGTGGTCGTCGCGAGCAACGCGTCGCGCATCGAAAGCGTGGCCGATCTGGTGGCCAGGGCCAGAGATACCAAGGGTGGGCTGTCCGTCGGCCACGGAGGCAATGGCTCCCAGATGCACCTGTCGGTCGAGCTGCTGCGTCAGATGACACAGGCAGAACTTGTTTCGGTACCGTACCGGGGAACGGCGCCCGCCACGCAGGACGTCATGGGCGGCCAGATGCCGCTGGCCATGAGCGACACCAGCACCTCCATCCAGCAGATCAAGGCCGGCACACTCAAGGCCGTGGGCGTCACGTCGGGCAGACGAAGCCCGGCCTTGCCCAACGTACCGACCCTCGCCGAACAAGGGCTGACGGGTTATGAGTCCGTGGGCTGGATCGGCATCGTGGCGCCCGCCAGGACTCCTCCAGAGATCATCGCGAAACTCAATGCGGCCTTGAATGCGGCGCTCAACACCAAGTCGGCGCGCGACACCATTCAAACCTCCGGCTCCGAACCCTCCCCGGGGACGCCGCAGCAACTGGGTCAGTTGATCCTGGCCGATCACGAGCGCTGGGGCAAGTTGATCAAGGCCGCCAACATCAAGATCGAATAGCAGGCGCGGAACACGCCACCCAGGCCTGCCATGAATCTCCATCTTCGGCAGCTGAAGGCTTTCCTGGGGGTTGCCGAAACCAGCAACTTTACCAGGACGGCCCAGAAGCTTCACATGAGCCAGGCCGCGCTCAGCTCGGCGATCCGTGAGCTCGAAAACCAGCTCGACTGCAACCTGTTCGAACGCACCACGCGTCACGTGCAACTGACCGAAGCCGGGCATCAGTTCCGGCAGACCGCCATGCGTGTCGTGCAGGAGCTGGAGTTGTCCTCCATGCAGTTGAAGGAGATCCACAGGCACCGGTGCGCCCGCCTTCGCGTGGGCTTCACGCCCACACTGGCTTCCCACGCGTTTCCCGAGATGCTTGAATCGTTTCGGGATGCACACCCGCACGTGCATATCGACGTGATGGACGAGGCCCCGCGCCGACTGCAGGAGCTCGTGGAGAGCGGCAGCATCGACGCCGCTTTTGGTGCCTTCTTTCAAAAGGCCTCCGGTATCGAGCAGCTGCCTGTGTCCCCTTCCACCTTGGTGCTTGTGCATGCCGAGCAGGACAGCACGATCGGTCCCAGCATGGAGTGGAGCGTGTTGGAGGCGCATCCGATCATTGCGTTGTCCGACGTCTCCCCGGTGCAGCAGTTGCTGCAGTCCGCGGTGAAACGCCACAACCTCAAGCTCCGGCGCACCATGACGGTCAGCCATCTCGAAACCGCCGTGGCGCTGGCCGAGCGCGGCATCGGCGTGACCGTGATTCCTTCGTTCGCGACCGCAGTCTGTCGAAGGTACAGGGTGAACATCGCCCGTTTGCTGCCACCCGTGCGCTTCAACTACTGCAGGATCGTGAAGATGGGCAGGTCCCCGAACGAGAACCTGGAGCACTTCACCAACCTCGTGATTGATCACCTTCGAGAAACCGAATCACCACGAACGGCACCGATGCCGGTGGAAGATGCGGGCTGAATGGGCGACGGAGGGGTGAAAAAACAAAGCCCTTGAGGACGTGTGGTCCAGAAGGGCTTTGGTGAGTCCAATTTCTTGGCGGAGGACGTAGTCTCAAATCAAATCGTCTCAGAGAAAATCCCTGTAACAGGGACTTTTTCAGGGATTTCTCGCCCGTCATCGACGCCCAGACCCGCCGCAAGTTCACACGCTGCGCGGTCTTCGAATGATTTATGGACTGTGTCGTGTGTATGGATCAGGGAAAAACTCTTAGCAGAACAGGGAAGTATGTCCGGTCTTCAGAGACTGAAATATTGAATCAGGATTCTGGGGTCTAAAGCTCTCAGCTACTTGTCGGCCTGGCTAAGATGCAATCAGTGCTGCCTGGCCCGCACAACGGCAACGCACTTAGCGACTCGGTCTATCTCGATCCTCCCGGCCCTCGCTATTCCTGCCCACTTCGGCACTTCTGAACGAATGAAGGCATCAAAGTCCTTTGTGCTTTTGCCCAGAATTGCGTAGCTTCCAAACCCCCTAGTTTGTCGGCTTCCCTAGGCACCTTTTGCGCTGCTCGGCAGACATGTTCTTAGTACAATTTTCCAGCAGGGTGGAGTAGGGCAACCGATCCTTGTAGTGAAGGTACACAGCGCACTGTTCGGTTCGCCGTACCCCAGCAGGCATGGCGGGCGCTGGCCCTTGAACGCGCGTCAACTCAACACCGCATGAACTGTTGGAACTGTGAATCTTGTAGTCAACATCTTCAATTTCGCTTTGGAGGGAAGAGAGCTTCGATAGGAGAAACGTGCGCTGTCATATTCGACGCTCTTGAACCTTCGATGTTTGGAATCAGTATCCTGGGCCGAGCTCGATGCCTCGTCAACCCGTCGCCGTAGTTCGTCCAAATCGCTGGCGCAGCTACTCCAGTCTTGGGCGCTAGCCGTGCCAGCGACGTCTGACGTGCGCAATGATCACTGCTTGCCAGCACCATCCTTGCGCATACCCTGCATGACAGCAGGCGCTCCGGCGAGAAATGTGTCAACTTTGGCACGGATGACTGCATCCACGTCCTTCGGGATTTTCAATCCATATATCCATTTGCGAACGCCCAGATAGAAGATGCTCGCGTGCAAACCCCATACCAGTTCGACTTCAGCGTCCAGAACATCATTGGAGCCGGGCTCCGAGATGCCATATGAGTGCCGGACTTCCTTGAGCACCGGCACGAACACTCTGGCATGCAGTTTGTTCAGGTAGCGGTTGTTGATGCCTTCCTTTGTGAGCCCAGCGAAGATGAAAATCCGGATCCACTCTTCCCGAAGAATGATTCCGGCATAGGCAACGTAGAACCGACGCAGCCGCTCGTTCAAGGGCACACTTCTGTCGGTGAGCCCCCCTTCCCAAGCCGGACTTTTGTCGAAGACCTCGTCATAGACCCGGTCGATCAGGGCTTCTTTGCTGGGGAAGTAACGATACAGTAGCGGCTGCGTGACGCCGAGTTCCCGGGCAAGCTCGCGCGTGCTTCCACCGAAGCCATGGCGCGTGAAGTGCTGGATCGCCTTCTCCACGATCTGGCTCCGCCTGTCTTCCGCCGATAGACGGCGCGTGATAGTGGCTGGTGCTTTCTCGGGGGAGGTCGCTTGTGTCTTGGGCATGGGGCAGATGAGTCGGAACCTGCAGTGCAAACACCGCAAGTGATCAACCGATTATTACCGACCTTCCCCCTCGACCAAACGCCGGCTCAGACCGCGCAGTACCTCTCCTGAATGGCCTCGTCCTCCAGTATCGCCTGTGCTAGGCCGCTGTAGACCAGTTCGCCCTGGTCCAGGATATAGGCCCTGTCCGCGATCTTCAGGGCTAGGCCCACGTTCTGCTCGATGAGAAGGATGGTGATGCCAGCGCGCTTGAGAGCGCCGAAGTACTCAAACATTTCATCCACCAGCACCGGCATGATGCCTTCGGAAGGCTCGTCAAGCAGCACCATCCTCGGCTTGGCGGCCACGGCCCGGGCAATGGCCAGCATCTGCTGCTCGCCGCCGGACATGGTGATCGCCTGCTGGTCCAAGCGCTCCTTGAGCCGGGGAAAGGTCTCCGCGATTTCCTCGATGACCTCGGATTCCCGCTGACGAAGTGGTGAGGCCAGCAGACCGAGGCGGATGTTTTCGCGCACCGTCAGACCCGGCACGATGCGCCGCTCCTCCGGCACATAGGCCAACCCTTGGGCAAATCGCTGATGCGCGGGAAGGGTCAACAACTCGGTGCCTTCGAACTTCACCGATCCCGTGACCTTGGGCAGCAGCCCGACGATGCTTTTGACCGTGGTGGTCTTGCCCGCACCATTGCGGCCAATTAGACAGACCAGCTCGCCTTTGTGCACTTCCAGGTTGACGCCTTGCAGCACATGGCTGCTGCCGTACCACGCATGGAGGTTTTCAACTTTCAACATGGCCATGTTCAGTGACTCCCTTGTCCGAGATAGACGCGTTTGACGAGATCATTGCCACGGATCTCGTCGGGCGACCCTTGCGCGATCAGTTCCCCATGGTGCAACACGACGATGCGCTCGCTGATGCCCATCACCATCTTCATCTTGTGCTCAACCAGCACGACGGTGCGTTCGCCGACCAGCCGGCGGATCAAGTCCATCATGATCCTGGTTTCTTCAGGGCTCATCCCCGCCGTTGGCTCGTCCATCAGCAGCAGGCGGGGGTCTGCGGCCAGGGCGACCGCGATCTCCAGCGCGCGCTGCTGGCCGTGGGCAAGCTCGCGGGCAAGGTGTTTCGCGCGCGTGCCCAACCCCACGATCTCCAGCAATTGCATGCCACGTTCGCTCAAGCCGGGTAGATCGCCCCGACGCTTCCACAAGCCATAACGGGAGACATGGGCCTGCAGGGCGATCCGCACGTTCTCCAGCGTGGTGAAGTTGGGAAACAGATTGGTGATCTGGAACGATTTGGCAATGCCGGCATGCGCGAAGTCGTGCGCGCGCAAGCCCGTGATATCGCGCCCCTGGAACAGCACCTTGCCCTCGCTGGGCGCGAACGCCCCCGACATCAAGTTGAAGAACGTGCTCTTCCCCGCGCCATTCGGTCCGATGATGGAGGTCAGCATGCCAGGCTGCACCTTGACACTGACATTGCTCAGCGCCTTGAAGCCCCCGAAGGACTTGCTCACGGCAACGGTTTCGATAATCGGGTCAACGCTCATGTTTCAGCTTTTCGAGAAGCGTCCCCCACACTCCCTTGGGGAAGAAGAGGACGAAGAAGATGAAGATGGCGCCCACGATGAGCTGCCAGTGTTCGGTCCAGTTCGATGCGCGATCCTGTATCAGCAGGAACAGCGCAGCACCCACGAACGGGCCGAAGTAGGTGCCCATGCCGCCGAGCAGGCACAGCATCACCACCATGCCTGACATGGCGTAGTGCAGCGTTTCAATCGGAACGCTGCCCAGGTGGATCGCATTGAGTGCGCCAGCGAGCCCGCAGAAGGCGGCCGACAGAACGAACGACAGAAGCTTCGTTCGTTCGATATCAAACCCGCAAGCCCTGGCCCTCGCCTCGTTCTCTCGGATGGCTTCGATGGCCCCACCGAACGGAGAGGCCAGGATGCGCGAGAGCAGCCACATGGCAAGCACCACAAACCCGAACATGAAGTAGTACTTCTGCGTGGGGTTCAGCAGGTTGAGCTGCCACGCCAGGATGCTCACCTCCGCCACGTTCACGCCCCGCAAGCCGTTCTCTCCACCGGATGCCGGGAGCTGGTAGACCAGGAAGTAGACGCACTGGGACAGCGCCAGGGTGACCATCGCGAAATAGATGCCCCGTGTGCGGATCGCCAAGAGGCCCATGACCAGGGCCACCATGCAGCTCATGGCCACTGCGGCCGGAATGGCCAACCACCAGGCCAGCTGGTGCTGCGCCACAAGGATGCCGGCCGTGTAGGCCCCCACCCCCAGGAACGCCGCATGTCCGAACGAAAGCATGCCCGTGTAGCCGAAGATCAGGTTGAACCCCACGGCGAACAGGCCAAAGATCAGGATGTTGATGGCAACAGATTCGTAGGGCATCAACAGCGGAAAGATGGCGAAGAACAGCGCGGTGGCCAGCACACGGTGTCGAGCGATCCGCCACAACGCACCCTGTATACGGCCATCAGGCATAGGCTGTGCGGAATGGACAGTGGCGTTCATTTGGGCCTCCTTCATGACATCAACCCCGCGCGGCCAAAGAGACCTTGAGGGCGCACGAGCAGCACGCCGGCCATGATGAGAAACATGGACACCTTGGCCGCTTCCGGGAAAAAGAGAACGGCCATGCTCTCAACCACGCCCACCAACAGACCGGCCACCACCGCGCCCATCAGCGAGCCCATGCCACCGACCACGGTCACCACGAATGCCACTGTCAGCACGGAAGTGCCCATCTCGGGGCTCACACCCTGCAGCGGCGCGGACAGAACGCCAGCCAGCGCCGCAATGCCCGTGCCGACACCAAACACCAGCAGCCAGACACGCGACACGTCCACGCCGAGCACGCGCACGATGACGGGGTCTCGGGCACCGGCTCGCACGATGAGACCGAAGGAGGTCTTCTCGATCAGCAACCACAACACCAGCAACAGCACAGTCACCACGCCGACGACAAAGAGCCGATAGGTCGGAAAGTGTGCGAAGCCGAGGTTGGTGGCCCCCTGCAGCAGCTCCGGGGTATCGAAGGGCAGGCCGGTCTTGCCCCAGATGATGCGCACCCCCTCGACCATCATGTAGGCCAGGCCGAAGGTCAGCAGCAATGGGTAGTCGATGCCGCGTCCATAGAGCGGGCGGATCAGCCACCGTTCACAGAGCATCCCGAAGCCCCCGACCACGACGGGCGCGATGAGCAGGGCGAGCCAAAAGCTTCCTGTGCGCTCCGCCGCGAAAACGCCCACATAGGCGCCAACCATGAAAAACGCGCCATGGGCAAAGTTGACGACGGTGAGCATGCCGAAGATAAGCGACAGCCCCACGGCAATCAGGATGTAGATCGCGCCCAATGCCAGCCCGGTGAAGAGCTGCAGCGCCAGCAGGTCAAAGGTAATTTCCATAAATTCACGCGCCCGGGCCACCTGAAGTGACAGCCGAACCCTGATCCCTGTCTTGCTTCAGATGTTGTTAGCCCTTGTGCCCGAGCTCCTGGCAGGAGCGCAGGAGTTTTTCGCTTCCCGCTTCGGTGTGCAGAACCTTGAAGACATCGGCCGGATCTTTCGCCTCCTTGCTGTTCGACTGGATGATCAGCACCGACTGCACTGACTGCCGATCGCATGCGCGGTAGTACTGAGGCCCCTTATAGGTGTCGTACTTCAGTTGCGTCAGGGCGGCTGACACCTTGTCGCTGTCGGTGCTGCCGGCCTGCTTGACGGCCGCCAGCAGGCTCTTGACCGCCGAATAGGCCATTGCACCGTAGTCGGAGGGATACCGGTTTTCATTGACGGCCCTGAAGGCTGCGTTGAAGGCCTTGGCACTTGGCGTCTTGTCCTCGATCTCCCAGAAATACTGGGTGCCCCCGATCACGCCCTCATAGGTGGAGGCGCCGCCGGCAACGCGCGCGGTGTAAGTCAGGATGGGCGTCACGAACTGCATGCCACGCTTCATCCCGAAGTCGCCAGCCTGTTTGATGGAGATGCGGTTGTCGTTGCCGAAGTTGTTGAATATGAGAACGTCGGGCTTCATCGCCTGCAACCGGGGCAGGAAGGCAGAGTAGTCCTGGTGCCCCAGCGGGTGCTTCACCTCGCCCACGACGACGGCACCCAGTTCCTGCGCGACACGGGTGAAGCCCCGCGTCATCTCGTGGCCATAGGCGTAGTCGGCGGTCAGAAAGGCAACCCGCATGTCCTTCTTGAACACGTACCGGCCCACGGCCTGCGTGGTCATGTGGGGGTTGGGCGCCTCGTGAAACGTGTAGGGACCGGCAGCGTCGCGTAAAGGACTGTGTATCCGTCTGGGCGGGCGCGTGCCGCCGCAGTTGCGCCGATATTGCCGCCTGCTCCACCACGGTTGTCCACGATGAACGACTGGCCCAACCGCTGCTGCAGACGAGCGGCTACCAGTCTTGCCACGACATCCGTGCTACCGCCAGCCGAGAACGGCACAACGATTGTCACGGGTCTATCCGGGAAGCTCGACGCCCGTGCGAGCCCGTGCCCTCCAAGGGTTGCGCCCAGCAACGCAAGGGCTTGCCGCCGCCCAATGTTTTCAGTTTTTTTCATTGCCATTGTTTGTCTCCGATCAAGAGCGCCAGCGTACTCAGCTCCGTGCATCAGCGGAAATGCCGTTTGGGTACCGTACCGAGGTGCTCGATTGCTACGTCTTCGACAGCTTGAAAGAGGTGCGTGACATGACGGCCGACTGGCTACACCGCTACAACCATCATCGACCCCATGAAGCCCTCGGCCGCATCCCACCGGTCGAGTACCGTGTC
>QFCS01001011.1_pt1 | contig 35618 bp, 32 predicted proteins | sample 3576561 | NCBI WGS metagenome assembly QFCS01 | reverse complement strand
TAATCAATTTGGATAAAATGAAAGCTAGGTTATATGAAATTGAAAATGTTATTAATAGTTATATTGACAACCTTAAAGTAATTAAAGACTTTGAGGTTGTCGATGATAATATTATTGGAAAAATTGAAGTGTTTTGTGGTTGTAAACCTAATGTTTCGTTTGATGTTGAAATTAATGCTAGGTATCCATTAAAAGTTGGAAGCATTGAGTCAATCTCATTTGTAAATATAAATTTAAAACAGTATTCTCATATCAATCCTAATGGTTCCGTTTGTTTTCATACACAAACTTCTCCGGATTTAAAAGACAAGTTAAGTAACGATATCAATGCCCTTTTAGAATGGGTTGATAAATATTACATTCAGGAGATTGTTGATAATCATTTTGAATATCCTTTTTATAATAAACAAGACGAAAAAAATGTATTTTTATTTTGCGATACAGATTTAACGCCATTAAAAGATGATTTTGGAGTTTTTTATTTCACAAGAAGTAATACAAATGGAATTAAAAACACTCATTTAATTCAAGGCTTAAAAAGTCAATCAAAAGGTGTTAAAACAACTTTTTTATGGAATAGCTATTATAGAAATTTTAAAAATTCACTTAAAGGATTATTCTTTATTTCAGATAAAGCACCAGTATTGTATAGAAATTTTTCTTTCGACGATTGGATGGAATTTGAAGAAATATTTAGTTCAGATTTTTTGAAGTTTCTTAATGATTCTAAGAGAAATCTAGAGAAGAAAGATTTAATAGATGGAAAATATTTTGTTCTTCTTTACGGATATCCAGTTTTAAATGGAAAGTTTAATTACGAAACTATTAAGGTCGATTATTATAATATACCGATATATAAAGAAGAATTGTTAGAAAAGGAAATTACTTGGTATAAAACTGTTGATAGTTCTTATGAGCTTTTTTTTGGAAGAGGTAAATTGCATAATTCTTTAACAGAATCTAAAATTTTAATTTTAGGAATTGGAGCTTTAGGTAGCAATCTTACTGAATCACTTGTTCGAGGTGGCTGTAAAAGGGTTGATTTACTTGATAGTGATATTAAAGAGATTGGCAATATTTGTAGAGCAAAATATAATTTCATAAATGGTGAAAATCAAAAAGTGGATGAATTACAGTTGTCGATGATTAGTATTTCTCCATTTGTAGAAATAAATAAGTTTAATTTGGCAGTTATTCCATCAAGTACTGATGAATTAAGTAGAGAATATTTAAATTTTTTTAACAGTTACGATTATATTTTTAATTGTACAGCAAGTAATGATGTAAATATTATAATTGATAGTTTGCCAATTAAAAGTCAATTGATAACTATTTCAATTTCTAATCATGCAAAGGATTTGGTTTGCGTAATAGGTAATGAAAATGTTTATGAAACAAATTCTAAAATTTATAATGAGATAAATCAAGATTTAAACGATTTATTTAATCCTCAAGGTTGTTGGAATCCTACTTTTAAAGCATCATTTCATGATATTAATGCTCTTTTAAATTATGCACTAAGTAATATTAATTATAAATTGGAAAACGCATTGCCAATAAAAACATTTATGTTGGAAGTAAAAAAAGAGGAAAACTATATTATTAAATTAAAAGATTGATTTATAGTGATACAGTCAAATAAAAGTATTGGTTTGGAAGTAGATTATGATGATAATCTTTTAAATGAATTATTAGAAACAGCTTTATTACATTATCCAAATGAAATTGGAGGTTATTTATTAGGTAAATATTCTACTGATAAAAGTAAGGCAATAATTGTAAAGCAAATGGTAGCGTTAGAATATTCTAACTCACCTGTTTCATTTAATCATACTGTTAATGAGGAAACAAAAAAAGAGTTTATAAAATTATTTGAAGAAGAAGGGATTCATTATTTAGGCGAATGGCATACTCATCCCAATTCTGATTCAAGATATAGTCAAACTGATTTTAATGCATTAAAGAAAATAGCTAAAGGAGATATTGATCCACTTTTGTTAATTATTGGTTTTGACAAGAAAGGGATAAGAGACTTTAGTTTTAATGTGTTTTTTAATAAAAAAGTATATAAATATGAGTAAAATTATTTTAAAGGATTTATTTAAGGGTTTACAAACTCAAATGGTTAATCAATTATCAACAAATAAAAAATATATTTCTCATCCAGGTTCGAAAGGTGATGCTCTAGAGAATGTTTGGATTGATTGGTTAAGAAATTATCTTCCAAGTAGATATTGTGTAGATAAAGCAATAGTTATTGATTCTAATGGAGATACAAGTCATCAAATGGACGTCGTTATTTATGACCAAATTTATACACCCTTTGTCTTCAATCAAAATGGATTTAAATATATCCCAGCAGAAGGTGTTTATGCAGTTTTTGAAGTTAAACCAGAGTTTAAAGGGCATATAGAATATGCTGGGAAGAAGATTGAAAGTGTAAGAAAGCTAAAGAGAACCTCAGTCGGTATTATTAATGCAGGAACAAAAGGAAATGGAAGAGCATTAACAAAAATAATTGGGGGCATTTTAGCAAGTACAAGTAAAGTTTCAAAGAAAACTATCGAAAAAAATTTAAGATCACTAAAGGGTTTACAAACATTAGAAATGGGGTGTGCTGCTGATTTTGGTAGTTTTTATGTTGATTACAATGGATTTGAACAAGATGTTAAATCAATAGATTTTATGAAAAGTATTAATGAATATTATGATAAAAGGAATTTTAATAAAATTGTATTTAGTAATGATGATAATTCTATGATTACATTTTTTCTTCAATTAACACATTACTTGCAACAAGTTATTGGTACAGTTGCTTCAATAAACTTAAACGAATATTCAAAAGCCGTTGGATTTACTATTGATGAGACCATTTAAACAAAAAACACCAACATTGATGTTGGTGTTTTTTAATAATTTTACTGTAAACTGCGAATGCACAAACTAATCCCCCATCAAAACCTCCAAAATACTAATCGCCGCTTCACTAATTTTTGTTCCCGGGCCAAAAACGGCAACCGCTCCGGCATCAAACAAAAATTGGTAATCTTGTGCGGGAATCACGCCACCTACAATCACCATAATATCTTGCCGACCGTATTTTTCGAGTTCTTCAATTACCTGCGGAACTAAGGTTTTATGCCCGGCTGCTAAAGAAGAAACCCCTAAAATATGCACGTCGTTTTCCACGGCTTGTTTGGCGGCTTCTTGCGGGGTTTGAAATAACGGACCAATGTCCACATCAAAACCTACATCGGCATAACCGGTGGCTACTACTTTGGCACCTCGGTCGTGACCGTCTTGTCCCATTTTGGCAATCATAATCCGTGGGCGACGGCCTTCTTTTTTGGCAAAAGTATCAGCCAATTGTTTTGCTTTTTCAAAGCTTTCGTCGTTTTTAATTTCTTTGCTGTACACGCCGCTAAAGGTTCTGATTTGTGCTTTATAACGTCCGAAAACCGATTCAAGGGCATCACTGATTTCTCCTAAGGTGGCTCGGTTCCGGGCTGCTTCTACGGCTAAAGATAGTAAATTTTTATTCTGATGACTATCAGAATCTGTTGCATTTTCCATACCGGATTTTGCTGCTTCCGTCAGTTTAGCCAAAGAGGCTTTTACTTTTTCAGCATCCCGGGTTGCTTTAATTTGTTTTAAACGTTCAATTTGTTGCTTGCGAACAGTCTGGTTATCTACTTCCAGAATCATCAACGGGTCTTCTTTTTCCAAACGGTATTGATTAACCCCTACAATAATATCCTGTCCGCTGTCAATCCGGGCTTGTTTTCTGGCGGCGGCTTCTTCAATACGCAGCTTCGGGATACCGGCTTCAATGGCTTTGGTCATACCGCCTAATGCTTCCACTTCTTCAATCAGTGCCCATGCTTTCTGTGCAATTTCATTGGTCAAACTTTCTACATAATAACTGCCGGCCCAAGGGTCAACCGTTTTGCATACCTTGGTTTCTTCCTGTAAAAAGATTTGCGTATTTCGGGCAATTCGGGCAGAAAAATCAGTGGGCAAAGCAATCGCTTCATCCAATGCGTTGGTGTGTAAGGATTGTGTTCCGCCAAAAGCAGCTGCAGCGGCTTCTATGCATGTTCGGGCCACATTGTTAAACGGATCCTGCTCGGTTAAACTCCAACCTGAAGTCTGGCAATGTGTTCGCAACGCCAAAGATTTTTCATCTTTGGGGTTGAATTGCTTTAATAATTTTGCCCAGAGCATTCTGCCGGCACGCATTTTGGCAATCTCCATAAAATGATTCATCCCGATCGCCCAAAAGAACGAGAGGCGGGGGGCAAAGGTATCGATGTCCATTCCGGCGGCTAATCCGGTTCGGATGTATTCTAAACCATCGGCTAACGTATAAGCCAATTCGATATCGGCTGTTGCTCCGGCTTCCTGCATGTGATAACCCGAAATCGAAATTGAATTGAATTTCGGCATGTTTTTACTCGTATATTCAAAAATATCGGCAATAATTTTCATCGATGGAGTAGGTGGATAGATGTAGGTGTTCCGCACCATAAACTCCTTCAGAATATCATTCTGAATCGTTCCGGAAAGTAAGTGTGTAGGCACTCCCTGTTCTTCGGCAACTACGATATAAAAAGCCATAATCGGCAGAACGGCCCCATTCATGGTCATGGAAACCGACATTTCGTCTAACGGAATTTGATCAAATAACACTTTCATGTCTTCTACCGAATCAATGGCCACACCGGCTTTTCCTACATCACCTACCACCCGTTCATGATCAGAGTCATAACCACGGTGTGTAGCCAGGTCAAATGCCACCGACAATCCTTTTTGTCCGGCAGCTAAGTTTCGGCGGTAAAATGCATTGCTTTCCTCTGCGGTTGAAAATCCGGCGTACTGACGAATCGTCCAGGGCCGGCGTACATACATTGTAGCATAAGGGCCGCGAAGATTAGGAGCAAATCCGGCACCGAAACCCAGATGTTCCAGATCTTTTACATCTTCCTGACTGTAAACTGATTTGATGAGAATATCTTCGGCAGTAGTAAAATGTTCCTGCTTAGCCTCTGCTGCTTGCTTTTTGCGGGCTTCTAATTTTATATGTTGGATGTTTTTTCTTTTTATCATAGTATGCGTATTTTTTCCAGGTAAGGATCAAAATCAACCACAAAAGGTGTTTCCAATGTCAGGGCAAAGCTTTTTTTATTAAAACTGACAAAATAGACCTGTTTGTTGAACTCAGCGGCTGTTTCCGGAATAATGACCTGATAAATGGCTTTGAATACCTGAGCTTCTTTGGTTTCAAAAAACCGGGCTTCCTGTTTGTTAAAAATAACTCCTGTTAAGGCGTTAATTTCATCGTGTGTATACCTTATCTGGTTTAAGATTATTTGTGCATCAGCTTTGTTGAACTTAAAATAATCTGTCGGTATCATGCTCAAAATTGAACCAGAGGATATGTGTTGAAACAGAAAAATTTCATGTCCGGACCGGTACAGGTTTCTCAGTCTTTCATTTTCCAGACCGACGGTTAAAGAGTCTTCAATTGTATCAATACGTTCCAGGTATTCTGATTTGGAAAGCTTTTTAAATTCTTTGGGTAAGAACAGTCGTATGCCTTGGCTTTCAATAGGAAAAAATTTTCCTTCAAGGGGAGGTTTCTGATTTTCCAGAATTATCTTTTGAGATTCTTTAACCGCTTCTACACAAGATGTCATGAGTAAAGTCACAAAAAATAATAGGATTGCTGTTGCTGTTGCTGTTCTTTTATGCATTTTTTTCTTCTTTCAGTCTTTCCTGCTCCAACTTCTCCGCCAATCTCTTTTCGATAATCGGTGTAATGAGTGTTTTTCTCGGGTTGTTTTTTACAAAAGGAAACAACTCCAGTTCATTGGCCATTTTATCGTTTTTGTTCGGAAACTTATTGGTGCCCAATAAAACTTCTTTGCCCGAATCAATCAAATCTTGTTCTTTATGGGCACTTTCATTGATTTTTCGCTGAATGGTTCCTTCGATTAATTGTGTAATGAACCCGCCATTGGCTTCAATATCTTTAAATAATGCCAACGCTTTTTCGGACAATTGTTCGGTTAAATTTTCAATATAATAGGCACCGTCAGCGGGGTTGATAACCTGATTAAAATAACTTTCGTGTTTTAAAACCAACAATTGATTGCGTGAAATTCGATCGCCAAACTCATTGTCTTTGTGGTAAATAGCATCATAAGCCAGGTTTGAAACGCCATCGGCACCACCCAAAATGGCACTCATGCATTCGGTTGTGGTGCGAAGCATATTCACGTTATAATCGTATAACGTTTTATTGCGTTTGGTTGGAGTGGCTATGATATGACAATCCAATGTATGGTTGTATTCCTTAGCTAAGGAGCTGAAAAGTAAACGTAAAGCTCTCAGTTTTGCTATTTCAAAGAAATAGTTTGTGCCTACTGCTACTTCAAAAGTAACCGGTGCTGAAAGTTTTTCAATCCGGTTAAAATATTCATTCACATGAGCCATGGCATAAGCCAGCTGCTGCACCTTATTGGCTCCGGCATTCTGATACAAATCAATTTTACAGCTCAAAAAAGGAATAGTCTGTTTTGAAGCCAGGGTTAATGTATTAAAGTCTTTTTCTAACGAGGCAAACCAATTTCCGTCTTTGGCAAGCTGACCCACGGGGTCTTGCAAAACAATAATTCTATATTGATTCTGATTAGAGAATTCAGCTGCTTTTGTGATGAATTCAGCGGATAAAAACTGTAAATTAAAATAATAAGTAACCTTTTCTTTCGGCAGATCCTGCATTAGATTTTCCAGTAAAACAGTTTCGTTTTCAAGGGTAAACCGGATTGCTTCTGCTCCCCGTTTCAAGGTGTCTAAGGCCCGTTGATTTGATTTTTTTACATCATGAACAAAAATGTTCTGGATAATTTTAAAGCCGTTTGATAACGGTATTCGCCCTTCTATTTCATGTTCATCAATATGGTAAAAAGGTTTTACTTTAATCCCTTCCGGACTTTCCCAAACAAGTGTATCATTATAGTCTGCTCCTTTGAGTTCAAACTGAATCTGCTGTTTCCATTGTTTTGATGAAACCGGTTCGAATTCGTTAAATAAATGTTTGGTCATAGTTTACAGCGATTTGTTGTTTACATCTTCCTCAATAAGCATTTCATCTTCAAATTCAATGATATAAATATCTTCACTATCCCGTTTCATATAATATTTTTCACGGGCATATTTTTCAATTTGATCCGGGTTATTGAGGCGTTTAATATCGAGACAGTCTTTTTTAATTTCGTCCTGATAATATTTTTTATTGGTTTCAAGCTCATTGAGTTCTTTGTTCAAAACCCGATGTTCCAGATAAGAATAATTATCTAAAAAAAGCATCCAGACGGCAAAGAAAAGAAACACCAGCACATATCGGTTTCCGACATATTTAAACCAAGGATATTTCTCTTTTAAACGCTGGATAAACTTCATCACCTAAAGTATTCGTTGATTGATTACGGCTCTGACCACATCAATGGCTACCGTATTGTATTTGTCATTCGGAATAATAATATCGGCAAAAGCTTTGGTGGGTTCAATGAATTGTTCATGCATCGGTTTTAGGGTGTTCTGATAACGATTTAAAACCTCATTCATATCCCTGCCGCGTTCTGCAATATCACGTTTTAATCTGCGGATCAGGCGTTCATCAGAATCGGCATGCACAAAAATTTTAATGTCAAACATATCCCGGAGTTCCGGATTGGCTAAAATTAAAATGCCTTCCACAATCATCACTTTTCTGGGATGCGTTACAATCGTATCGTCAGTACGGTTGTGGGTAACAAACGAATAAACAGGTTGTTCAATGATGTTTCCGGCTTTCAGTTCTTTAAGATGTCGGGCTAATAAATCAAAATCAATGGCTCTCGGATGATCAAAATTTATTTTTGTTCGCTCTTCATAGCTCAGGTTGTTTGTTTCTTTATAATAAGAATCTTGAGAAATAATACCGACTTCAGTTTCCGGAAGTTCATTCATAATCTGATGCACAACCGTAGTTTTTCCACTACCGGTGCCACCTGCAATGCCAATAATCAACATGTTTTTTTATCGTTTGTTTAGTTTAACAAAAGTAAAAATTATAATGGCAGTAAAGTGCGTTTTTACCAATAATTTTGCAATTCATAAACATTCTCAGTTTAATGAGTAAAAGCCGGTTAATGGTTTCCAGTTTTTTTTTGGCTTGTCCCCGATGCCGCAAAACGGTTTTTTTTCAGAAAATACGTTTTGCGGCATCGGGGTCGGGCTTTTCGTTACAAGTCCTCACCCCAAAACACAATTTTCTATACCCCAAAAAGAGCTTCCGTTGGTCGCTTTTTTGAGGTAAGAAAATTTGCGTTTTCAGGCTCCGGGCTTTCCGCTTCAATCCCGCATGCAGTCTTGCAAACAAGTTGATTTCCGTTCAAAGCTTGTGAATTGGCATTCAACATTCAAGCGACATAAGTTAGTTTTAGTTGAACATACAAACCTTGGCAAGCAAGTTTTGACGGCTTAAAAACAAAAAATCCCTTCCACATGGTGAAAAGGATTCCGGTGGTCGGGGTGGCAGGATTATTCCATGAACCTGAATATAGGAAACGTTGCTCACCAAAATTCTTTGAGCTTCGCTCAGCGTTATTTTTTGTTTCTAAACCTTACAAGCAAGCTTGACGGTAAAAAACAAAAAATCCCTCCCACAAAGTGGAAAGGATTTTGGTGGTCGGGGTGGCAGGATTCGAACCTGCGGCCTCCTGCTCCCAAAGCAGGCGCGATAACCGGGCTACGCTACACCCCGGGGAGCTTTGATAGCGGGTGCAAATATAGAACTAAAATTAGTTTTATCAAACCAAATTTTAAATAAAATTGAGCTATTCAAAAATTATTAAAACTAATCAACAATTAAGTTTTCATTTTTATTTAAAACTTACCTTTGCACTCAAATTTAGAAATCAAAATTATGTCTGATACAATAGAAAAAGTAAAGTGTTTGATTATAGGTTCCGGACCAGCCGGATATACGGCTGCTATCTATGCCGCCAGAGCCAATATGTTTCCGGTTCTTTATCAGGGAACACAACCCGGCGGTCAGTTAACCACGACCAATGAAGTGGAAAATTTTCCGGGTTATCCTGAAGGAGTTACCGGACCGGAAATGATGATTCAATTGCAGGAACAAGCCAAACGCTTTGGAACGGATATTCGTGATGGTTGGGCGACCAAAGTTGACTTTTCCGGCCCCATTCACAAGGTCTGGGTTAATGATACCAAAGAAATTCACTGTGAAACCGTTATTATTTCAACCGGAGCTTCGGCTAAATATTTAGGATTGCCATCGGAGCAACATTATCTTCAAATGGGTGGTGGTGTTTCGGCTTGTGCGGTTTGCGACGGATTTTTCTACAGAAACCAGGAGGTTGTGATTGTAGGTGCCGGAGATTCTGCCTGTGAAGAAGCTCATTATCTGTCAAAGTTGTGTAAAAAAGTAACCATGTTGGTGCGGAGCGAAAAATTCCGTGCCTCAAAGATTATGGAAGAACGTGTTCGTAAAACGGAGAATATTGAAATCTTATTGAACACGGAAACCGTTGAAGTAAAAGGTGACGGACAGGTGGTAAGTGCGGTGCTTGTAAAAGAAAGAACAACCGGCAAAGAGACCGAAATTCCGGCAACCGGATTTTTTGTGGCCATTGGTCATAAACCCAATACCGATATTTTTGCCGATTATTTGGATCTGGATGAAACCGGATATATTAAAAATGTTCCCGGGAGAACCTTAACCAATGTAGCCGGCGTTTTTGTAGCCGGAGATGCAGCAGATCATGTTTATCGGCAAGCGATTACCGCTGCCGGAACAGGTTGTATGGCAGCATTGGATGCTGAACGTTATTTGGCCGCTAAAGAATAAAAAGTCGTTTACAGATAAAAAAAATCCAACTTTGTGTTGGATTTTTTTTTGCATTTATTTGACTAATTTTTTGTTCAGCGATGATTCGTCGGCAAATCGTTTGATTTCGATGGTTGCATTGCCATATAAATTGGTTTCGGATTTACCGGAAGATTCTAACACCAGTTTGTTGGCCACTTGGATGCTGTTTTTTGAACCGGCTTCTGCAACGACGTAAGCTGTTTGGGCAATCAGGTTCTTTCCTGTAAAACCGGTACTGTTATCCATCCTTAGTTTTAAATCGTTAATGTCGCCTTCAATATTGGCTGATGCTTTTTGATACATATCGCATTTGAAATTGGAAGAACGGACTAAAGCTTTGATGTTTGCGTTTTTGCTTAATTCAAAAATAACATCATCTGATTTTAAGTTGATTTCAACTTTAGATTTGTCATTGGCTATCAGGGTAAAATTAGCACAATCAGCATTTAGAAATAAACGGGCATCATCATAGCATTTAAAAGTAACCTGGTTGAGCTTTACATCGGCCAATGCCGTAACATTGGCATCGCCTTTGGCAACCAGCATTTTGAAATCATCGGTATAAGTAATACGGATGCTGGTTTTCTTGGCTCCTGATATGTTGTGGGCCAATCCGATGCGAAGGGTGGTTCCGTTAAGTTTGATGTCAAATGATTCGTGGGTGTTGTCATCTGCTTCAATCTCTATGGAAGGTTGGTCGCCTTTAATGATAAAAACATCTATTTTGTCTTCTACTTCGAGGCTGTCGAAGTGGCCGATTTCTTTTTGCGAAATGGTTACAATTTTAGAGGCTTTTAATTTTTCCTTCTTTTGACTCCATGTAGCAGTGGAAAAAAGAATGACTACAAACAGGATTAGAAATTTTTTCATTTCGATGTGGTTTATAAAGCAAATATAAAAAAACATCCCGGTTTTTAAACGGGATGTTTATAAAGATATGTTTTTTCAACCGATTTTTACGTTCTTCATTTTCACGGTTCAACCCCTGGTGAATTGACAGTCAGATGACTTTGCATTAATCGGCACGTACAGAACCGCCGGAAGAGGTTGCTTTGCTCAACGTTTTTGGTGTGTTGTGGTACTTGATATCGCTTCCGCTGGATGCCTTTGCGTCTAAGCTCAGGATGGGGTGTACCTCAATAGAACTTCCGCTGGATGATTTTGCTGTTACATCGTTGGTGAGTAATTCATCGGCTTCTATATCGCTTCCGCTGGACGATTCTGCTTCCAGTTTAAGTGCTTTTCCCTTGACTTCAATTTCGCTTCCGCTGCTGGAATTGCAGGTAATTCTTTCAGCTTCAACGTTTATTTTTATTTCACTTCCGCTGGATGCTTTTGTTTCAAGATCTTTTACTAAAAGCGTGTTTTTACTTTTAATGGAGGCTCCGCTGGAGGTTCTGAGCGACTCAATTTTAGGGAGCGAAACAAATACTTGCTTAGATTTGGTGTTTTTAACACTTTTTTCCAAAGCAATTTTCAGCGTTCCCTCGGCGATATCTGTTGTGATTAAATCAACAATATTATCATCCGCTTTCACTTCAATAGATACAGCATCGCTCTGCGTGACCTGAACGTCAATACCATGTGATACTTCAATGTTTGTAAATGCTCCGGAAACAGGTCGGTTTACAGTAGTAACGTTACCGCTTCCTTTCACCGTATCTCCCAGATCAACGGAAAATTGACAGGAGCTGAATAACAAAGCGGTGATTAAGGCTACCATGGTTTTGGTAATATAAACGACAAATTTGATCATGATTAGTTAGTTTTTATAATTACACCTTCTTTATTGATTTCCAAACCTTTGAAATCTCTTTTTTCTTCAGATTTATGGGCTTCTTTAATATGTATGCCATCCCTGTTGATCGTTACGGTTGATGATAGGGAATCCTCCGTTTCCACATCGTTGTATTCGTTTTCTTCTATCGGACAGTTTAAGCATTTGATCTGCTCTTTGGTTACGCTGTAAATGTAATCGTCTGAACTGTAATGAAGATTAAAAAAACCATTGTTTGACGAGTCAAATTGCTGTACGCTGCTGTCGGGTCTCAGGATGGTTCCTTGCGGCAGATATAAATAGAGTTCAACTTCCTGACTTCTGTATTTATTCTTTAAATCGGTAATGAAATAATTGTCTAAAATTAATTTATTTCCGTCAAATCTGAAACTGTAATTTATTTTTTCTGCTCTTTTTTTGGCTTCTGTCATCGATTTTCCTTCCGCTCTTTTTTCAATCTGCAGATAAGGTTGCGGTTCATTTGTGTAAATCAGTTCAATGCTGATGTTGTTGGAATAAATAATATCATTTCCATTTTCATCCTGAGTTACTTCAAAATCATTATAACGAAAATCTTTGGCATAGTAGTCGTTAAATTTGAATTGAATGTCTAATGTATCCCCCGGCATTAAGTTTAGTGTTTCCTTTTGCACAATTTTACCGTTGTAAGCAATTTCGGTTGCTTGTTTTATCCCGAAAGAAATTAAAATTCCCACAGCGATTAACCACAAGGCAAGCAGGGTATATTTAGCTACGTTTCCGATTGATTTCATATTAGTAATCAATAGTTTTAATCCCAGTATAAGCAGGAAGAAAAACGGAATACCAATGGCCAGAATGCTCAGTAATACCACCAACCATATGGGGAATTCGCTCACAATCACCGCATCGTAATAACTTTGCCAGGGCATGTCAACAAAAGTGGTTGATCCAAACGTAAATCCGCCAATCAGTACCGCACCCAAAACAAATATGGAAAACAATAAAATGACGGCTCCGATGAATTTGGCAAAAATGTTAAAAATGGTCATAAACACTTCTCCTATCGCAGAGCCTACTTTTTCAGCTCCCGATTTGGCGGCGTTTCCCATTTTTTCATAATCGGCATTTTCTACTTTGTCTGAAAAAGAAGCAAATTCTTCACGGACTTTTTTTTCGATGTTACTCAAATTCACGGGTTCTCCGGTCATTTGAAGTTTTTCGGTGGTTGTTTGTGCTTTGGGGATTAAAATCCACAACAGAATGTATAGAAAGATTGGAAATCCAACTCCGGCAATGACAATTAGTACTAATGTTAAACGAATCCACAGTGCATCTATACCAAAATAGTGACCCAATCCGGCTGAAACACCACCAAGGATATTTTTATCGATATCACGGTAAAGTTTTTTAGATGATTTTGTATTTGTATTAAAATTAGATTGAGTTGCCTCTCCTTCTTCTTCTATCCGATAATCTTCCGGTTGACCCATAACGGCAATCATGGCATCCACGTCTTTTAAGTTGATTACATGCTTGTCTGCTTCTTTCTTTTCGGTAAAAATCTCCGAAATTCTCATTTCGATGTCTTTCATGATTTCATCCTGACCGGAGGAATTGGAAAGCGAACGCTTGATCGCATCGAAATATCGGTTTAACTTTTGAAAGGCATCTTCGTCTATGTGAAAGAATAAACCTCCTAAATTTATATTTACTGTTTTGTTCATGACGATTAGTTTTGATTGGTTATGGTATTCACGGCATTGGATAATTCAGACCAGGTGCCATTGAGTTCGGTTAAAAATTGTTTTCCTATTTCGGTGAGTGCATAGTATTTTCTAGGCGGTCCCGAAGTTGATTCTTCCCAACGGTAGTTGAGTAGTCCGTCATTTTTTAATCTGGTCAGCAAAGGGTAAACCGTACCCTCCACCACCAACAATTTTGCGTTTTTTAAGGAGTCTAGAATTTCAGAGGTATAGGCTTCTTTTTCTTTTAAGACAGAAAGTATGCAGAACTCTAAAACACCTTTTCGCATCTGGGCTTTTGTGTTTTCAATATTCATAATTCATGATAAGATTTTTAGTTTGACTGATTCGTTTTTGATTTGATTGATTTGCCTTTCGGCAATGATTGATTGATGATTGAAACTCTTATTTGATAAAATTGATGGTAAGCGGATATTTATAAATTGTTCCTTCGTTAGCCCTCACAGCTCCTAATATTACCAGAATGAATTCTGCAATGGTCCATATTCCCAGAACGGATGCCGTAATGATGCCGACCGTGATTAAATCTATCGGAATGATATGGCCGCCTGCCTTTTCAATTTCGATATAGTTAACGATTGAACCTATGAAAAAGATGCCTAATACAATGGCGATCACAATACTGTATGCCAAAATACTTAAATGAAAATTGACAACCGATTTACCGTTTTGATCAACATATTCGGATTGGTGTTTTTTGGTTTGCCAAATAATCAGGGGAACTACTATTCCCGCAAAAGGAATAAGGTACTTTGCCAATGCACTCAAGTGCAATAATGCGGCTGTTGTTTTTTCATTTTGTGTTGTCATAATTAAAGTGTATAATAATATCTTATGCAAATATATGTCTAAAAGAAGGTATTATGTTACGCATAGTACTTATATTTAACAAAAAATTAACAATTAAAAATTTAAAAATAAAGCCTATATTTACCGGATAAATCAGTGTTTATGCAGTTTACAGCCGGAAAGATCAATATGTTTTTATTTTTCAAACTTCCTTCTGCCTTTTGGTGTGGTGTTCGGGCCAAATCATTGGATGACAGTCAATGCACGGTAACCGTAAAGCACCGTTGGTTTAATCAGAATCCGTTTAATTCAATGTATTTTGCGGTACAGGCAATGGCGGCTGAGCTTTCAACCGGGGCTTTGGTGATGTATCAGATCCGGAAAAGCGGCAAAAAAATTTCCATGCTTGTAGCCCGTAACAAAGGAAACTTCTCTAAAAAAGCAACCGGAAGAATCACATTTGTCTGCCGGGACGGATATTTAATTGAACAGGCTATACGGCAAACCATTGCAACGGGTGAGGGACAAACCTTTTGGATGAAATCGATCGGGAAAGATGAAAAAGGGGATCAGGTTTCGGAAATGGAATTTGAGTGGAGTGTACGGTTAAAACAATAACTCCCGCTATTGTTTCAGGACTCTTAACAACCCTTAAACTAATCCCAATTAACTTTACTTTTAGACCGTTTACAGGTAACTTTGTATAAAAATTGAATCATGAAAGTATTAATCACAGGTGCTACTGGACTGGTTGGCAAAGAATTGATTGCCCTGTTATTAGAAAACGGAACCGAAATTCATTATCTTACTACTGCTAAATCAAAAATTGAAAGTAAGCCTTTTTGCCAGGGCTTTTACTGGAATCCGGAGCAAAGCATAATTGATGAGAATTGTTTGATGGGGGTTGATACCATTGTCCATTTAGCCGGAGCAACGGTTTCTAAACGTTGGACAGCTAACTATAAACAGGAAATTATAGAAAGCAGAACACTTTCGTCCAATTTATTGTATACGTGTTTAAAAAACCATCCCCATCAGGTCAAACAAATTGTGTCTGCTTCGGCCATCGGTATTTATCCGGATAGTTTAACACAAGTTTATACGGAAGATAATAAATCCATAGACGACAGTTTTTTAGGGCATGTGGTGATGAAGTGGGAGGAAAGCGTAGATGTATTCAGAAGGTTAAACATCAACGTCTGTAAGCTGCGGATTGGTTTGGTGCTTTCCAACAAAGGGGGAGCTTTGTCTGAAATGGTAAAACCAATTAAATTAGGAATTGGTTCTCCGTTTGGCTCCGGTAAACAGATACAATCGTGGATTCATATTGAAGACCTGACCGCTATGTTTCAATATGCTGTTTTGAACAATTGGGAAGGCGTTTATAATGCTGTGGCACCTAATCCGGTCAGTAATGCAGAACTGACCAAAGCCATTGCCAAAACGCTCGGGAAACCTGTTTTTATGCCTAATATACCGAAATTTGCGATGAAGTTGCTTTTGGGAGAAATGCATCAGATCCTGTTTTCAAGTCAACATGTAAGTGCTGTAAAAGCAGAAATAAATGGCTTTCAATTTCGATACCGTGAATTAACTAAAACATTGGATAATTTATTGGCCTAAAAAAAGCCCCTCATTTTTGAGGAGCTTCCTGTTGATAAGTAAGATGAAGTAATAATTATTTTGTAGCCGTAATGCTAACTTTTAATTCTATTTCGTCATTTACAAATTTATCCTTTAAATTGTCAAACACAGATTTTGAAGCATAGTTCACGTTCCATTGCGTTCTGTCAATTTTAAATGATTCACTGCTTAGGGTTAATGTATTTTCATCAACAGTGATTGTGGCCGGAAAAGAAACAGGTTTTGTAATTCCTTTTAACGTTAAGTTACCCGAAACGGTAGTCACGGCATCCACTGTGTTTACAGAGGTAATTTCAAAAGTTCCTTCGGGGAATTTTTTAGTGTTGAAGAAATGATCTGCATCTTCTTCTTTTCCTAAGCCTTTCAGGTGACCTTCCAAATCTTCTTTTCCGTCACCGGCAGCCAAATCTAAAACAGTAATACTGTTCATGTCGATTGTAAATTTACCGCTTTCAACTTTTCCGTTGTTTAAAGCCAGTTCGCCGTTGGAAAGAGCAATTGTTCCGTTGTGTTTTCCGGCGGGTTTAGAACCAATCCATTCGATTGTAGATTTTGCAGCATCAACTTTATAGGTTGTTGCGGTTTCGGTGGCAACTGCTGCATCCTCAACTGGTTCTGTTGTTTCTGCTTTGTCATTTTTACACGAAGTTAAAGAAAGTGTAGCCAATACTACCAAGCTTAAAACGATTTTCTTCATAGTTTTTTAATTTAAGTTTAAACAAAAGTAGAAAACCAACAGGCATAATTTTCTTAAAGAAATATTAATTTTTATGATAGCTGATGTGTAGAGAATTCTCCGGAAAAATATTTTTACGCTGACAATTTGACATTTTTAAACAATTGGCAGTACTTTTGCAATCCAAAAATCCAACAAGGATATGTTTAAAAAAATTTTTAAAAAGATGAATCAGGAGAATACAGACCATATTGAAAAGGAAATCATTGACAATGAGGTTTCGGCGGAACAAAACCAGGAAAACGCTGAAGTTCCTGTTGCAGAAATGACAAATGAAGAAAAACTGGAAGAAGAGTTAGCCAAAGAGAAAGATAAGTTTTTACGTCTTTTTGCCGAGTTTGAAAACTATAAAAAGAGAACTTCCAAAGAACGCATTGATCTTTTTAAAACAGCCAATCAGGAAGTTTTACAAGCCATGTTGCCCGTTTTAGATGATTTTGACCGGGCGTTGATTCAAATTTCCAAGAGTGATACCACCGAAGAACAGGTATTGTTAAAGGGGGTGGAACTGATCCACGAAAAGTTAAAGTCAACATTGGTTTCCAAAGGACTGGAAGTAGTGGAAATTGAGACAGGAGACGATTTTAATGCCGATTTTGCCGAGGCAATTACGCAGATTCCGGCACCGTCAGACGATTTAAAGGGTAAAATTGTGGATGTCATTGAAAAAGGATATAAATTGGGCGATAAAATAATCCGTTTTCCAAAAGTGATTATCGGGCAGTAGCGACAAGTCGTGACTTGTCCGTACGGAAGGAAATTAAGATGGGAAAAAAATAAAAATTTCGAATTTTAGAAAATGAAAAAAGATTTTTACGAAATATTAGGTATTTCCAAAAATGCAACACCGGAAGAAATAAAGAAAGCCTATCGCAAGAAGGCTATTGAATTTCATCCGGATAAAAATCCGGGCAGCAAGGAAGCCGAAGAAAATTTTAAAAAAGCAGCCGAGGCTTATGAGGTGTTGAGTGATCCTGATAAGAAAGCCCGTTACGACCAATATGGTCATGCCGCTTTTGAAGGAAATGGCGGATTTGGTGGCGGAGGAATGAATATGGATGATATTTTCAGCCAGTTCGGCGATATTTTCGGGAGTGCTTTTGGTGGTGGATTCAGCGGATTTGGCGGTAGCGGTTTCGGTGGCGGTCAACGCCGGATGAAAGGCAGCAACCTGCGGATCAAAGTCAAATTGACTTTAGAAGAAATTGCCAATGGTGTTGAAAAGAAAGTTAAAGTAAAACGCAAAATTCAGGCTCCGGGCGTTTCTTATAAAACGTGTGGAACATGTAACGGTTCCGGGCAGGTGCTACGGGTAACCAATACGATTTTAGGGAGAATGCAGACGGCTACCACTTGTTCTGCGTGTGGCGGTTCCGGGCAGACCATCAGCTCAAAACCGGCCCATGCCGATGCACAGGGAATGATTCTGGAAGATGAGACCGTATCCATCAAAATTCCGGCCGGTGTGGTGAATGACATGCAGTTAAAAGTAACCGGAAAAGGGAACGATGCCCCGGGCAACGGTATTCCGGGTGATTTGATTGTGGCCATCGAAGAAATTGAGCACGAATTTTTAAAACGCGAGGGCGAAAACCTTCACTATGATTTATACATCAGTGTGGCTGAGGCTGCTCTGGGCGTTTCCAAAGAGATTGAAGCCGTAGGCGGAAAAGTACGTATTAAGCTGGAAGAAGGCATTCAGTCCGGCAAGATTTTACGCTTAAAAGGAAAAGGAATTCCGAGCATTAATTCCTACGGGAACGGCGATTTGCTGGTGCATATAAATGTCTGGACACCAAAGACGTTAAACAGAGAACAACGCCAGTTTTTTGAGAAAATGCTTACAGATGAAAACTTTATTCCGCACCCGGAAAAAACAGACAAATCTTTTTTTGAAAAAGTTAAAGATATGTTTTCATAATTTGAAAATATTAATTACATTTGGTCTTTACTAGGAAACTAGTAGATTCTTTTTCATAGCAATTTTTCCCATCCTTGTGCAAATAAGGGTGGGTTTTTTTTGGGTCTTATTTTTAGGTTTTGCCACGAAGGGAAAAAGACACGTAGTTTTTGGAAATTGCTTTTGGTTGTTTTTTTGTTTGGAAGATTTTGAGTTCACCGTGTCATTTCGACCAGAGGGAGAAATTACATAAAGTAGTTAACGTTTTATTTGCTAAATACTATGTGATTTGCTTTCTGCTCCGAAGTCTGGAGACTTCGGAGAGCGGTATATTTGCTCAGCGTTATGTGATTTCTCCTGCGTCGAAATGACACAAGTGTGGGAATATTCTATCTAGTCAACACTTGAATCACTCCATCAACTCCTCTTTTTCCGAATAGTGAAAGACTTTTTGGTTTTGGAATTATTTCAATTTCTTTGATGTTTAATTTTTCCAATGTTTCTATAAGTGTGTTTTCTGAATAACTAGTTATTGAATTGTTAACTTGTAAAAGTGGTTTTTCACCGATTTCATTTAGCTTTATTTTTTCTTCAATAAAAAGTTTTACATTATACTTTTTTTCTCCTTTTTCATTGATGGTGTAATGATTACTTTCTATAATTTTAAAATCATTTTGATGAATCATTTTCCAGAATTTTTCAGCCCAATGTCCTTTATCCCAAATTTCTTTTTTACTATTTAAAGTAGCTTCGATTATTGATTTTTCAGTTTTTTGTTCAATTAGAATTTCTAAAATAAAATGTAATTCAATTGGCCATTTTGCTGTTTCAAATCTTCTTAAAAAGGATGAATTAAAATCATTTAAATCTATTTTGCTTTCTTTAGCGTTTTTAATAAAGTTCCACAATTCTAATGATTCTAATTTTTGAATACTATCGTTAAAAGCTCTTTCAAATTCTACTTCTGGAAGTTTTTTTATTTTCTCAATACTTTCATTTTGAGAAAAAGCAAAGAAAGAGATGAATAAAAAAAATAGTATTTTCATATTGTTTTTAAATCATTTTTTATTTTTACTTACAACGATTTAAATAAATTTTTGTTGTTTTAGTTGAGAATGCGATTTTGAAGAACTATGTTCACCGTGTCATTTCGACCAGAGGGAGAAATCACATAAAGTAGTTAACGTTTTATTTGCTAAATGCTATGTGATTTGCTTTCTGCTCCGAAGTCCGGAGACTTCGGAGAGCGGTGCTTTTTCCTGAAAACTTTAAAATAAAAACCCAAATTCTCTCGCTAACACTTACCCGCGTGAGGGATTGCAGCGGAAAGCCCACAGAGAGGAGGCACGACGAACGCGGACTTGCAGCGAAAAGCCCGACCCCGTTGCTGACAACTACTTTCTTTTTGAACTTGGATTTCTCGCAACGGGGGCACGCCCAACCAAAAAAATAACCATTCTTTGCCTCATTTGATCGCTTTTTTGCGGTTATTTCTTATATTTACCCAAACGCAAAAAACAAGTATGAGCAATATCTTAGAAGTAAGAAACGTCGTAAAACAATACGGCAGTTTTACCGCCTTGAACAATGTTTCGATTTCGGTGCCTAAGGGGAGCATTTATGGGCTCTTAGGGCCAAACGGAGCCGGAAAAACATCGCTGATCCGGATTATTAATCAAATTACCATGCCCGATCGTGGCGAAGTATTTCTGGATGGCGAAAAATTACAGCCTAATCATATCCAACACATCGGCTATTTACCGGAAGAACGCGGTTTGTATAAATCGATGAAAGTGGGCGAGCAGTGTTTGTATTTAGCCCAATTAAAAGGACTGTCTAAGCAGGAAGCCAAAAAGCAACTTGATTTTTGGTTCGAAAAGTTTGGTATTCAGGCCTGGTGGAATAAAAAAATTGAAGAACTTTCGAAGGGAATGGCTCAAAAAGTGCAGTTTGTGGTAACAGTGCTGCACAAGCCCAAACTGCTGATTTTTGACGAGCCGTTTTCCGGTTTCGATCCGGTGAATGCCAACCTCATCAAAGACGAGATCCTGGAATTAAAAAAGCAGGGCTCTACCATTATTTTTTCTACACACCGGATGGAAAGTGTGGAGGAATTGTGCGATGATATTGCCCTGATCCACAAATCGAACAAGCTGATCGAAGGAAAACTGACGGATGTGAAACGCGAGTTCAGAACCAACCATTTTGAAGTGGGCATCGTTACCGGTAATGTAGAAGGGCTGATGTATGACTTAACCCAGCGATTCACGGTTGATCAGGCCAGTTTCAAGTCGTTGAACGATGATTTGAAATTAGAAATCGGATTGGGAACCGCTACACCGAACGAACTGCTTCAACTGCTCACACAACGCGGCCAGGTGACGCATTTTGTAGAGAAAATTCCAACTGCCAACGATATTTTTATTAAAACCGTAAGTCAAAACTAATGAGTATTTTAAGCTTAATTATCAAAAGAGAATTTATTGCCAAGGTCCGCAACAAATCGTTTATTGTGATGACCTTTTTGAGTCCGCTCCTGTTTGTTGGAATTGCCGGATTTGTAGGTTACCTGGCTTCGATGAAAGCGGATTTAAAACACATCGCCATTCATGACGAAAGTGGTTACTTTGTGCATGAGTTTAAAAATAATGCCGAATTCTCTTACCACGATTTGTCTGAGACAGATCTGCAGTTTTTAAAAGACAGTGTGATCAGCGAGCGGTACGCCGGGTTGATCTATATCCCGAAAACGGACAGCCTGTCCACCGTTCAAAACCAGGTGCAGTATATCTCAAACGACAGCCCGTCGATGGATTATATTTTTGATGTGGAAGACATTATTGGCAGGAAGATTACACAATATAATTATGAACAGCTGGCTTTAGACACCACCCGGATTAATTTGGCTAAAGCAAAAGTTGATATTGTTCTGAAAAAAGCCTCCGGCGAGGATACCGTAAAAGGGTTGAATGAGATTAAGCTCTTTTTAGGCGGGATTTTCGGTTATTTAATTATGATGTTTATTGTGATTTACGGCAATTTCGTTATGCGGAGCGTGATTGAAGAAAAGACGAACCGCATCATCGAGATCATTATTTCGTCTGTTAAACCGTTTCAGTTGATGATGGGGAAAATTATCGGGAATTCAATGGCGGGTATTCTTCAGTTTCTGATCTGGACGATTTTAGGACTGGTGCTGTTTTTTATTTTTTCAACGGTTTTCGGGTTGCAGATGTCCGCTACGCCAAATGTTTCTCCGGAAGCCCTGGCGGAGGCTAATCCGGTTGGATTGGCAGAAAAACTACCGCTTTACATTCACGAATTCAAACAATTACCTTTGGTAACCCTGTTGGTTTCGTTTGTCATTTATTTTGTGGGCGGATTCTTTTTATACAGTTCGTTTTATGCGGCCATTGGTGCAGCGGTGGATAACGAAACCGATTCGCAGCAGTTTTTGTTGCCGATTATCATGCCGTTAATTTTAGGTGTTTACATCGGCTTTTTTACGGTGCTGAATGATCCGCACGGAACCGTGGCTACGGTTTTTTCAATTATTCCGCTCACATCACCCATTGTCATGCTGATGCGAATTCCGTTTGGAGTTCCGATCTGGCAGTTAATTTTATCTATGGTGTTGCTGTTTGTTACTTTCATCGGGGTGGTATGGTTTGCGGCTAAAATTTACCGTGTCGGCATTTTAATGTACGGAAAGAAACCAACCTGGAAAGAACTGTTTAAATGGATGAAGTATTAGTATGGAGATAATTGACAAAATAATTGATGTTTTCGGATTAAGTTTAATCAGGACAAAAGAAGTAAACTTAACCCTTGGGGCTGTTTTTGCCTTGGTTTTAGCTTTTTTTATAACGGGTATTGTACTGAAATTTATCCGCAGGTTCGTAACCAGAAAACTGCCCGCAGAAGACAAAAATAAGTTTGTTAGTATTTTTCAGTTCATACAGTATTTGGTCTATTTGTTCGTGATCATGTTTACACTCAATGCGTCGGGAGTAAACATAAGTGTGTTGTTAACGGCTTCTGCCGCTATTTTCTTAGGATTAGGTTTTGCGTTGCAACAATTATTTCAGGATTTAATTTCGGGGATTTTAATCATTTTAGATCAATCGCTCCATGTTGGCGACATTATTGAAATTGATGGTAAAGTGTGCCGTGTTGAAAAAGTGAGCCTTCGTTCAACCATAGCGGTTACGAGAAATCAGCGGGTAATGGTGATTCCGAATCACAAATTTTTGAGTGATGTTTTGTTCAACTGGACACAAAAAAGTAATGTTATCCGGGAGAGTGTAGAAGTGGGCGTTGCCTATGGCTCTGATACGGCTTTGGTAAAACAACTTTTGATAGCGTGTGCTGAAAAGAACGAAAGTGTTTTGAATTCGCACGAACCAATTGTAATGTTTGAGAATTTTGGGGATTCATCGCTTGATTTTGCACTCTATTTTTTTGTAAACGATGCTTTTTCATCTCCCAGCGTAAAAAGTGAACTTCGTTTTGAAATAGAGAAGCAGTTCAGAGCCCATAATATTTCAATTCCGTTTCCGCAAAGAGATTTACACATTATTTCCCAACCAGAAAATAAAAGCGAATGAATTTAAGTATCGAAAACATATTATTAATAGGCTCATTGCTGTTGCTAATCAGTATCATTGCCGGTAAAACATCCTATAAATTTGGTGTGCCTACATTGGTATTATTCCTTGGTATAGGAATGTTGGCCGGTTCAGAAGGGCCGGGTGGAATTATTTTCAGCGATCCGCAACTGGCTCAGTTTATCGGAATCGTTTCGTTAAACTTTATCTTGTTTTCGGGAGGTTTAGACACGAGTTGGGGTTCCATCAAACCCATTCTATGGCAGGGAATTGCCCTTTCAACCATCGGGGTTTTGGTAACAGCCGTTTCAGTGGGTGTTTTTGTTTTTTATATTACCGATTTTACGATTTATGAATCGTTGTTACTCGGTTCCATTGTATCTTCTACCGATGCAGCGGCGGTTTTTTCTATTTTACGGTCAAAAAGTCTGGCTTTAAAGTCGAATATTCGTCCTACCTTAGAGTTAGAAAGTGGTAGTAACGACCCGATGGCCTATGTGTTGACCATTGCTTTTTTAAGTTTAGTCGTTAATCAGGACCAGGCACAAAGCCAAAGTTTTTTATCGGTAGTTCCACTATTTCTACAACAAATGATTATTGGAGGAATTGCCGGACTTTTATTCGGAAAAGCCAGTAAATACATTATCAACAGAATCAAATTAGACTTCGAAGGATTATATCCCGTTTTGGTCATTGCGTTAATGTTTATTACATTTTCAGCAACTGATTTTATTGGCGGAAACGGATTTTTAGCAATTTATCTTTGTGCGGTTTATTTAGGCAATCAGGATATTATCCATAAAAAGACAATCCTGAAGATGTTTGACGGATTGGCATGGCTGATGCAAATTGTATTGTTCCTTACACTCGGATTGCTCGTTTTCCCTTCTAATATTGTTCCGGTCATTGGTGTCGGATTGCTGATTTCGGCTTTTATGATATTGGTCGCCAGACCCATTGGCGTATTTTTAAGTTTGATTCCGTTCAAATTAAAAAACAGAAAAAAAGCGTATATCTCCTGGGTTGGATTGCGTGGAGCAGTTCCGATTGTATTTGCTACCTACCCGCTTTTGGCCGGTATTGAAAAAGCGGAAATGATTTTTAATATAGTATTTTTAATCACCTTAACGTCCATTTTAATTCAGGGGACAACATTATCCGTTTTTGCTCACTGGCTTCATGTTTCCCTGCCGGAAAAAGTAAAGTTAAAAGGACCACTGGAAATCTTTTTTGATGAAAACCCGAAGTCACAAATCGGCGAAGTTAATCTGGCAGCGAATGATTTTGCAGTTGGTAAAAAAATAGTAAACCTGGGTTTTCCTAAAAATGCCCTGGTTACAATGATTAAACGGAATGAAAAATACATTACTCCCAGCGGATCAACTGTTCTGGAAGCAGGGGATAAGTTGATTGTGCTTTCTGATAAAAAAGAGAGTATTGATTTGATTGTTGAAAGCCTGAAGCGAAGTGAGGTTTCACTTAAAAAGCGATTTGTAATCTTTGCTGAAACCACCGGATTAAGCCACATGCTTATTCAGAATGCCTTGATCATAGCACGAAATCATAATGTTAAATTCTGTCTGGTACACCAGTCGAATAATTTTCTGCCTACTATTATTGATAATTCGGATAGGATGATTGCGGTACGAAAAGCAAAAAAGGAAGCACTGGATAAACTGAAAGAAATAGCCAAAGAAGATTTTGAATCCATAGAGGTCGATTTTTTTGTTTCGGAAGAAAGAATAAATCAGATATACAATCAGCTTAAGAATTCAACTTACGAAGATTATGTTTTTGTCGGACTAAAAGGGACAAATTATATTAAAAAGCATTTGATCGGCAGCATGGCAACGCAAATCACAGATAACATCAATACCACCATTTTAGCATTGCCGTATAAAAAATCAACTTTTGAGATCGAAGAGTTTTATGTTGGGATTAATAACCCGCAAAATTTTAACTTTGATGCACTGAATAAAACCATAGCCTTTTTTCCGAAATTGGAAAAAGTAATCGTTTTTACTATTTCGAACAATAAAGAAAATCAACTTTTTTCGAGAGATATTTTAGAAAAAATTCATCATCCGAAAGAAATTGAATTTGAAGTAACATACAGGGTAATTGAAGACAAGGAAGCCTTAAAAGAAAGTATTGAATGTTCTGAGACCAGTATGAATAAAATGCTGGTAATTCAAAAGGGAGCGAGAAATATCTCGGATAAAATGTTCAGGAACTTTTTTACGAACGAATTTGTTTACGAAGGAAAATTTGCCATGATTATTCTTCCGCACAATGAAATTACATTAGTAGATTAAAAACACATAAAAATGCCCAAAATATTAATTATAGAAGACGAAGCCGCTATCCGGAGAGTGTTAACCAAAATTCTTTCGGAAGAAAATGATACCTACCAGATAGAAGAAGCTGAAGACGGACTTTCCGGTGTTGAAAAAATTAAAAACGAAGACTATGATCTGGTGCTTTGCGATATCAAAATGCCCAAAATGGATGGGGTAGAAGTGTTGGAAGCCGTTAAGAAAATCAAACCCGAAGTACCAATGGTGATGATTTCCGGTCACGGCGATTTGGAAACAGCTGTCAATACCATGCGGTTAGGAGCGTTTGATTATATTTCGAAACCACCTGATTTGAATCGTTTGCTGAACACCGTTCGAAACGCCTTAGACCGAAAGCAATTGGTCGTGGAAAACAAAATTCTGAAAAAGAAAGTCAGCAAAAATTATGAAATGATCGGTCAGTCAGAAGCGATCAGTCATATTAAAGAAATGATAGACAAAGTAGCTCAGACCGATGCCCGTGTACTCATAACCGGCCCCAACGGAACCGGAAAAGAACTGGTGGCTCATCAGCTGCATGAAAAAAGCGAGCGTTCTGCCCATCCGATTGTTGAGGTAAACTGTGCTGCTATTCCATCCGAATTGATAGAAAGTGAGTTATTCGGGCATGTGAAGGGAGCCTTTACATCGGCCGTAAAAGACCGAGCCGGAAAATTTGAAGCTGCCGACGGCGGAACAATTTTCCTGGATGAAATCGGCGATATGAGCCTGGCAGCCCAAGCCAAAGTTTTACGGGCTTTGCAGGAAAATCTGGTGCAGCGTGTAGGAGCCGATAAAGATATTAAAGTCAATGTCCGGGTGATAGCAGCCACCAACAAAGATTTGAAAAAGGAAATCGCCGAAGGACGTTTTCGGGAAGATTTATACCATCGTTTGGCGGTTATTCTGATAAAAGTTCCGGCTTTGAACGATAGACGGGATGATATTCCGCTGTTAATTGAGCATTTTGCAGCTAAGATTGCAGAAGAACAGGGTAATGCAGCCAAGAAATTTTCTGTGGCAGCCATTAAACTGTTGCAAGAATACGATTGGACCGGAAATATTCGCGAACTTCGCAACGTAGTAGAACGCTTGATTATTTTGGGCGGCAATGAAATTTCGGAGAACGATGTGAAGCTTTTTGCGAGTAAATAAAAAGAGTAATTAGTGAATAGTAATTAGTGATTAGCCGCTAATTACTATTCACTAATTACTAATCACTTAAAGAAATATGCAACTAAAAAAAATAAACCCCAGCCTTCAGCAAGCTTTGATTGAAAATGAATTGGTTGAAGCGAATGACATGCAGCAGGAAACATTTTCTACTTTAAAAAGCGGAGCGGATGCGGTTATTCAATCACCGGCCGGAACCGGAAAATCCACCACAATTGTTTTGAATATTGTTCAGCGGTTAGAAAAACCGGTAGGCGAAAGTACCCGGGCATTGGTGATTGTGGAAAACAAAGAAAAAGTGCTGGAGATGGTGGAAATGTTTCATAAATTGGCAAATTATACGAACCTGAGAGTGATTGGCGTTCATGAAAAAGGCGATATTGATTACGATAAAAACCAGATTTCATTAGGAATGGATGTATTGATCGGAACGCCAACCAAGATAAACGATATGTTTTCCTCAGCCGGCTTCAACATGAACACCGTCAAAATGTTTGTGGTAGATGATGCCGATTCGCTTTTCAGAAACCGGATGGATGCCATCATCCTGCGGCTTTCCTTAAGCGTAGAAAAAACACAGCGGATTTTCTTTTGCAGCAACATCACGGAAAGGGTAGAAATATTGGCTGATAAAATGATGATAGAACCTGCCTTTTTTGAAGCGGAGTAACTTTTGTCAGTTAAATCGTTTTTTCAGAAGAAAGAAGTTATTCACAAAACCAATCGCCAATCACTAATCACTAATCGCCAATCACTAATTACTAATCACTAAAGTATGGGCATGATGAAAATATTTTCCGGAAGCGAAATCCTGGCTTCCGCATTAAAAGAAAAAATAGAAGAAGTAGGAGTAGAGGTGCTCCGGAAAGACAACATTCAATCTGCCCGTTTGGGTGGTTTTGGCAATTTAGATTTGGCGGTAGAACTGTTTGTTGACGAACGCTATTATGGGAAAATAATCCCGGTGGTAGAGAAATTCAGGATGAGTATTTAATTGTCTGACGGGTTTTTAAAACCTGTCACATGAATTCTTATTGGTTTAAATTATCCCTAAAAACCTTTAAGTAATAGGCCAGAATTGAAATAAAAACGCCAAAAATTCCGATAAAGCCAAACGAGAAACGCAGGTTAGTCATTTCCGCAATATGCCCGATAACGGGCGGCCCTAACAAAAACCCAATGAAACTGATTCCGGTTACAATTGTTAAAGCTTCTCCGGTTGGAATTTTTGCATTCCTTCCCGTAGTACTGTAAATGATCGGGATAACATTAGAAACCCCAAAACCTACCAGCATAAAGGCCAGCATGCACGGAATCAGATACGGGAAAGCTACAGCTGTATATAATCCGGTTGAAATCGTGATGCCGCTTACAATCAATATTTTTCGGGCTCCGAATTTTCTAACTAAAATGTCACTCAAAAACCGTCCGGAAGCCATGGTGATCATAAATGAGGTATAACCCAGGATAACCAAGGCTCCCGGTGCTTTTACAATATCTTTAAAATATATACCGCTCCAGTCAAACATAATCCCTTCGCTGGCCATGCAGCAAAAGCCAATTACACCCAGCCACATCAGTGATGTATCTGGCATTTTAAGCTTAAATTTCGGCCCTGTAATTTCTTTGGCCACCGATTTCACTTTAACCAGGTGACGGTAATTCACAAAAATAATCAGGCTGACTAAGAGAAAGATAAGTAAAAAATGCTGATGAGGTGTGAGTTGCAGGGCCATCATACCTAAACCGACCAAAGCACCACAAAATCCGGCCAGACTCCACGAACCGTGAAAAGAACCCATGATGGGTTTTTTAAAAATCTGTTCGGTGTAAACGCCTTGTGTATTGATGGAAATGTTACAAAAGTTACCGCATAAACCAAAAATGTATAAGGCCAGTGCCAATTGCCAGGTTTGAGTCACCAACCCGATATTCGTCAGGCTGAAGGCATAAAAAGGCAACGCAATGAGTAAAACTCTCCTGCTTCCGAAACGGGTAACAATTTTTCCGGAAAAGGGCATGGCAGTTAACTGTCCGACCGGAAGAGCAAAAAGAATCGTACCCAATTCACCTTCGCTGAGCTGAAGCAATGCTTTGATGTCCGGAATCCGGCTTGCCCACGAGGCAAAACAAAAACCCATTCCAAAATAGAAAAAACTCATGGCCAGACGAATCCTGTTCAAATAAGATTGTTTCGCTTTCCGATAGCTTTTTTTGTGTTTTTGTTGCGGAATAACCTTTCCGAGAAAACTGTAATCAAATAAAGGCATGGTTGAATTGGCTGGTTGAGACCACAAAATTAAATAAAAAAATAAGGTTTAGTCTGATTTTGGTTTCATTGGCATACTAATTATCTATTTTTTACCGATTGTAGAATCATTTTATCAAATTCAAAAATAATTGTATTGCTAATTGTCATTTTCAAACTTCAGGATTCCACAAATCGATTATCTTTGCACCTTAAAAATTCAGAAGAGCGAACTGACTTCCAGCTTCCATCTTCTAACTTCCAACTCAAAAAAAATGATTACAGTAAACGATATTGCCGTGCATTTTGGCGGAACCACCTTGTTCAGTGACGTTTCTTTTGCCATTAATGAAAATGACAAAATAGCCCTGATGGGTAAAAACGGAGCCGGAAAATCTACGTTGTTAAAAATTATAGCCGGAGTGAGTAAACCTTCTTCCGGATCAGTTTCAGCTCCCAAAGAAGCTGTCATAGCCTATTTACCACAGCATCTGCTAACGCAAGATGATGCTACGGTCATGCAAGAAGCTTCCAAAGCATTCGCAGAGGTTTTTGATATGAAGGCAGAAATCGATTCACTCAATGATCAATTAACCACCAGAACTGATTATGAAAGCGACGATTATATGAAATTAATCGAGCGTGTTTCAGAATTGAGTGAGAAATTCTATTCGATTGAAGAAGTGAATTATGAAGCTGAAGTTGAAAAAGTGCTGAAAGGATTAGGTTTTGAACGGGAAGATTTTAACCGGCCTACCGCTGAATTTTCAGGCGGATGGCGGATGCGGATCGAACTGGCCAAAATCCTTTTAAAGAAACCCGATTTAATTTTGCTCGATGAGCCTACCAATCACATGGATATTGAAAGTATTCAGTGGTTAGAAGATTTTCTGATCAATTCGGCCAAAGCAGTAATTGTCATTTCGCATGACAGGGCTTTTGTAGATAATATTACCAACCGTACCATCGAAGTAACGATGGGTAGAATTTATGACTACAAAGCCAAATATTCACATTATTTAGAGCTCAGAAAAGACAGGAGAGCCCACCAGCTGAAAGCCTACGAAGAGCAACAGAAAATGATTGCGGAAAACATGGAGTTCATTGAGCGTTTCAAAGGAACGTATTCCAAAACACTACAAGTGCAATCACGTGTCAAAATGCTTGAAAAACTGGTTCCGGTAGAAATCGATGAAATCGATAATTCGGCTTTGCGGTTAAAATTCCCACCCTCGGTGCGTTCCGGACAATATCCGGTGATTGTAAAAGATTTGCACAAAAGTTATGACGATAAGGTCATTTTCAAAGGTGCCAATATGGTGATTGAACGCGGACAAAAAGTGGCGTTTGTGGGTAAAAACGGCGAAGGAAAGTCAACCATGATCAAAGCCATCATGAAAGAAATCGAAATCAACGGCGGAAGCGTAGAGATTGGTCACAATGCACAGATTGGCTATTTTGCACAAAACCAGGCCTCATTACTGGATGAGAATGCCACTATTTTTGAAACCATCGATGCCATTGCGGTGGGCGACATTAGAACACAAATCAAAAACATTCTCGGAGCTTTTATGTTTCAGGGCGATGATATTACCAAAAAAGTAAAAGTGCTTTCCGGAGGTGAAAAAACCCGTTTGGCCATGATTAAATTACTGCTCGAACCGGTGAACTTGCTCATTCTCGATGAGCCTTCCAACCACTTAGACATGAAAACCAAAGACATCATCAAAGAGGCTCTGCGGGATTTTGACGGTACGTTGATACTTGTTTCGCACGACCGTGATTTTCTTGACGGTCTGGCCACCAAAGTATTCGAATTTGGCAATAAACGTGTCAAAGAACATTTTGAAGACATCAAAGGATTCCTGGCCCTGAAAAAAATGGAAAGCCTCCGGGAAATCGAAAAATAATTTCACAATATCAATTTGGGTGTGCCCCTCCGTAAACTGCGGGTCGGGCTTTCCGTTACAAGTCCTCGTCCAACCGTTGGTTTTTTGTCGGCCTGTGCCGGCTTCCGTTGGTCGCCGGCTCAATCCGCAAAAAAGCACAACCGTTGTCCTGCGGGCTTTTCACTTCAATCCCTCACACAATTCAGTATAGATTACCGTATGACAAATTGATGTCAAAAAAAAACATCCCGCTAAATCTAACGGGATGTTTTCGCAATGTAATCTAATTTAATTAACAAGTATTTATAAAGCAGTAATAATGAATTGGCTTCTTCTGTTCAATTGGTGTTCGGCTTCGGTACATTCTACACCGTCAGCACATTTGTTTACCAATTGTGTTTCTCCGTAACCTTTGGCGGTTAAGCGTTCCGGAGCGATTCCGTTTTTGATTAACCAGCTGCGGGTCGATTTTGCTCTTCTGTCAGATAGCACTTCGTTGTATCGGTGTGTCTGGCGGCTGTCGGTGTGCGAACGGATATCAATTTTCATGTTAGGATATTGGTTCATAACATCCAGAATCTTGGCAATATCGATTGCTGCATCCGGTCTGATGTTCCATTTATCCAGGTCAAAATAGATGAGGTTGATTCCGAAAACATCTGCTAAATCGCCTCCGATCGGAATACTTTTAACCGCTTTTTCCAATTCGATCGGAAGTTCTGTTTTTCCGCTTTCTTTTCCGATAATAACAGGTACTTCTTTGGTGGTGTATTCCGGCTGTTCTGCACGAACATAATATTTCTTCTCACATTCTACTTCGCCAAAGTCATAACGTCCGTCGGGCCCGGAAATAGTTTCTTTTAATTTAGTAAAGCTTTCATCAAACAAGGTTAGCTTTGTGTTAGGTAAAATGGCACCCGTTTCTTCGTCGGTTACAATTCCGGCTAATAATTGCTCGCAATCAAATTGAAGCTCTTTTGTTTCAAGAAATTTATAGATGTCGTCATTACCCGCACCGTTTGGTCGGTTAGAAGATAGAAATCCTCTTTTATTGGCCTTGTTGATGATTAACGCAAAATCATCATACGGGCTGTTGGCCGGTTCACCGATGTTGTGCACTTGTCTGAATGTCCCGTCATTTTCTAATTTAGAAACAAAAATATCTAAACCGCCCAGTCCGGGGTGACCGTCAGAGGCAAAATACAATTCATTGTCTGAGGTAATGAACGGAAAGGTTTCACGGCCTTCCGTATTAATGTCACCCAGGTTCACCGGAGTTCCATAGGAGTCATCCGACAGGATATCAACTTTGTAGATGTCAGATAATCCTTTTGTTCCGGGCATATCAGAGGCAAAATACAATGTTTTTTCGTCAGCACTCAATGTCGGATGTGCTACCTGATAACTATCGCTGTTAAACGGAAGCTCTTTGATGTTCGTCCATTTTCCATCCGTCAAAGTAGCTTTATATATTTTTAACAAGGTTACTTTGTTGGCATCTTTTCCTTTTTTACCGTCTAAATAATTGTTTCGGGTAAAGTAAACGGTATTTCCGTCTTTGGTGAAAGCCGGTGTAGATTCATGGAATTTTGAATTCAGTTTTTTGCCGTATCGGTCTGTGTTAGACAGTGAACCTTCAGTGCTTAAGTCAGCCGAATACAAGTTGGAGAAATACTGATCCGTCCAGGTATGTTTTCTTTTGGAAAAGTTACCGGTATCACGGGTAGAGGTAAAAACCACCTTATCCATATAAAAGGCCGGACCGTAGTCTGAGTATTCAGAGTTTATACCGGCGTCTTCAAGGTTATATCGCCCGGAATTCTTTTTAATGGCCTGGCGGTAATCTTTTTGTTCTTTGGCTAAGAGGCCGCGTTTATCGTTTCCGCTTTTTTGATTAAACTTAGCCATCATTTCGTCGGCTTTTGCATAGTTACCCACTGCTTTCAACGACTGGGCATAACGGAAGTAATATTCAGGTTCTACTTCTTGAGCTGTTGCAAAAAGCTCGCCATACCATTTTTCTGCACGGGTTAAATCCGCATTAAAATAGTATGCATTTCCTATTTTTTGCAACATATCAGGAGTTTTATATCCTTTTTCTGCGATACGCTCATAGGTTTTAATCGCATCAATGTAGGCATATTTGTCATAGTTTTTGTCTGCTTTGCGTTCTCCGGCTTTTTGAGCATAACCGTTTAGAGCGATAAAGCTGAACAAGGCGATGTATATAAATTTAATTTTCATGACTGTTGCTTTATTAGAAGAATCTAGGTGATACAATTTTACTATGTTTTTTGAATAATTCAAAGCGTAAGAAAATCTCATGTGAGCCTGAATTGAAGCGTCTTAAACGGGTTGTTTCATGATCGTAACCGTAACCGATAAAAAGACCGTCTGTAATCTGGAAACCGGCCATGGCACTCACGGCAGCATCCCAACGCCAGGCAACTCCTAACATAAACCGATCGTTATATAAAAAGTTACCCGATACATCCACCTGTAACGGAGCACCCTCTACGGCTTTGGTTAACAAAGCCGGTTTGAATTTTAAATTATAACTCAGATCAAACACATAACCGGCAATAAGATAAAAGTTCATCCGTTCGGCATTAATCGCCACATCGTTGTCGCTGTAACGTTTTGTTTCAAAAAAGTTTGGCACCGACAGACCAACATACATTTTATCAGAGTGAAAATAAACTCCGGCACCAAGGTTTGGGGTAAATTTATTATCTAAGTTTTGAAACTGCGGATCACCGGCATCTTGTGGATTTAGTTTATTGACATCCAGGTTGAACAGATTTGCCGTTCCTTTTATACCGAAAGATAATTTATACGTTTCAGATGTCTGAACAGTATAGGATACATCAGCAGAAATTGCATTCTCATTAGTAGGACCAATTTTGTCATTGACAAATGAAAGACCAACACCCAGGTTACTGTTGTTAATAGGTGTGTTAATTGAGGCCGCATTTGTAACCGGAGCACCGTCTAAACCAACCCATTGGGTGCGGTGTAATCCAAAAATACTCATTACTCCTCTTGATCCCGCGTAGGCCGGATTCACGTTGATTGTGTTGTACATGTATTGCGTATACTGTGCATCCTGTTGGGCAAGTGCAGCAAAACCCGTAAACATCAAAGCGATAAATAAAAATTTTGTTCTCATTTTGTTTCTTTTTTAGAAACCTGAGGGCGGGGTAACCCTCAGGAGTTTAATTTTATCTTGTTAGGTATAAATAACCGGATTTGTTTACAACATTTCCTTCCGGAGTAGTATAATTAATGATATAGAAATAGGTTCCTGTTGGCAGCTCTGCATTTTTGTTTAAAGTAGCTCTGCCTTCTGAAATTCCTTCGAATCTTCTATCGTTATTATTATAATTCTCTACGTCATACACTAACACGCCCCAACGGTTATAGATTTCAACAGTGTTGCTGGTATAACAATCTGTATTTTCAATATTCTCGATGGAGAAATATTGATTCAATGCATCGCCATTTGGTGAGAAAGCATTGTGAATCACAATTGCATCACATGGTAAAACAAGACAGTCATCGTTTACATTCATGGTTACTTCATATGTTCTGGGGCAATCACCTTCCGTAATTTCATACCGCAAGATATAATTTCCTATTGAAGCAACCTCACTCGGACTGAAAATATTTCCATTTAAGGCTCCGGTGTTATTAACATCAACCCAAACACCTCCGGTAGTTCCGTCCGGAAGCAAGTTGTTCAAATTAACCGTTGTGATATCTCCGATACATGATTCTGCATCAATTCTCGTTAAACTATTTTGGATTGAAACATTAATAGTCTGAACAAATGTAGAAGGATTTCCACAATCATCCGCCACTTCCCAAGTTCTTACGATGGTGTAAGATGTAGGTGTTTCATTTATTGTTTCCTCTGTGAATGTTGGTTCACCAACAGTTGAGCATGCATCAGTGAAAGTTAACTCAGGTACTTCAGGAATTGCATCACAATTTACGGAGATGTTTTCTTCAAACTCAGAAGAAACAGGACCTGTTGTATCTTGAACTATAATTATCTGAGTGTGTGAAACAGCATTTTGACAATCGTCAGTTGCAACCCAAGTTCTTGTAATAACAGATTCTCCTGCACACTCTCCTTGTTCAACAGTTTCTGTTAGAGTTACCGTTGCATTTCCACAACTATCTGTTGCGGTTAAAGTTGCTGCTGCTGGAATTGAACTACATGCTACTGTTTGATCTGCAGGTAAGTTTTCTACAAAAACAGGAGCTGTAGTATCTTGAACTGTTATTGTCTGAGAATATGAAGTGGTATTTCCACAACCATCAGTAGCTACCCAAGTTCTGATTAATGTGTATGCATTAGTGCAAATTAGATTTTGAGTTTCTTCAGAGAAAGCAACAGTGGCATTTCCACAACTATCCGTAGCCGTTAGTGTTACAGCTGTCGGGATAGCATTACATTCAACGGTTACATCAACCGGCAGCACTTCTACAAACGCAGGAGGTGTGGTATCCTGTACCGTGATGGTTTGTGTGTGAACAGTCTGGTTGTTACAAGCGTCCGTAGCTGTCCAGGTTCTGGTTACGACATATGCATTGGCACATTGACCTTGCTGAGTTGATTCAGCAAAGGTTACATTTGCCTCTCCACAGTTATCCGTAGCCGTTAGGGTAACCGCTGTTGGTACAGTACTACATTCAACGGTTACATCAGCCGGAAGTTCTTCAACAAATACAGGAGCGATAGTATCCTGTACATTGATGATTTGAGTGTGAACAGTCTGGTTGTTACAAGCGTCTGTAGCTGTCCAGGTTCTGGTTACGACATAAGCCC
>QFCS01001010.1_pt1 | contig 35837 bp, 45 predicted proteins | sample 3576561 | NCBI WGS metagenome assembly QFCS01 | reverse complement strand
TTCAACTCAAAGTAGTCGATAATATATTCAGGAAGTAAGAGCCCAATTAAACTATTAAAGGAAGTGTCCATCTAGAAAATTTATAATCACAAAGTAATCTATTTTTTATTTTCTCCACAACTTTTTATCTTGAGCCATCAAGTCCAAAACCTGTGGATTTGAAAAAATTTTCTTCAATCTGAACAGAAAAGAAGTGAATCATGAACAGAAAAAATAAATCATTAATTTTATTTGGTTAGATTCAGAAAACTGCAGAACTTTGCACCGTGAAAAAAATTACGGTCATATTAGCCCTTTTTATGCTGTTCAAACCGATACTCCCTATAGTGGAATATGTTGTTTTATATGACTATATCAAAAATGAATTGTGCGTAAACCGTGATAAGCCCGAGATGGAATGTAACGGAAAATGTCATCTCGCCAAAGAAATGGCCAATGCCAACGATACGGAGTCTGATACAGGAAACAAAAAAATTTTTTCCGTTGAAGTAGGACCTGTTTTTTGTCAACTGTTAACAGAAGATTTTTTCACCACCACAGAGCAAATATACAAAGCCAAAATACGTTCTGCACAGGACTTTATGGCAGACCAATTGTATTTGCATTCTATTTTCAAACCTCCCATTTTTTAATTTATTCATAGTTATTTACGTTGGGCATTGAGCTTAACATTTTTTGTCAAGAAGATATCTGGCTTGATAAATACATTCGTATATCCATAAATTAATTAAATTAAAAAATGAAAACAACCTTTAAATATTTTGCCTTATACTTAACTTTTTCTGTCCTTTTTACGGCTTGTAGCAGTGATGATGATGCCGGACAAAATTTAGACGGAACATTTGGCGATGTTGAACTTTACTTTGATAACGGCGTAGCAGGTGATGCCTTGGTGTTGGGAAGTTCATATACCAATTCAAACGGAGAAACCTTAACCATCAACCGATTTAATTATATCGTGAGTAATTTTGTGTTGATAAAAGCTGACGGGACTGAATATGTATATCCCAAAAACGATAGCTATTTTGTAATCAGTGAAGAAATGAATCAGGTAACCGCACATTTGGTAAATATTCCTGCCGGGGATTACACACAAATCAAGTTCGGAATCGGTGTAGATCAGCAACGTTATTTAGAAGGCGAAACCGCTCAACAGGATTTTTGGAACCATGCTGCTGCAAACAATATGGTCTGGACATGGAGTACCGGATACCGTTTTATCAATTTTGAAGGTACTTTTAATCCTGCGGCTCACTCAGGGAGGCATGATGACCATGATCATCCGGGCGAAGGAACACCTGGAATGTACAATTTCCAGATTCATCAGGGAAGTAATTCGGCTACGGATAATTACAGAGAAGTTACGTTAAACTTACCCACCAACGTCAGAGTAAGAAAAGATGAGATGCCGAACATTCATTTGATTGCCGATGCCAATGTAATTGTTGATGGGGCAACGAAAATTATTTTGTATGACAACCTGAACACCGCCGGAACAAATGCCAGCATTATGGGAGGAGCTAATCTGATCACCATTGCTGCCAACACCATGAACATGTTTACCGTGGATCATGTGCATAATGGTGCCGGTAATCACCATGACTAATTCGGTTTTTAAAATTATAAAGATACCGGCTTTCTCTTTTTGAAAGCCGGCTTTGTAAGTTTTTAAAACCTCCTTTTCTAAGCTATTTACTTTAAATATTCACACAATGTATTTGCCTGTTCAAAAAATACACTATTTGGGTTACAGCATTTTTTTGATGTTGTTTATTTCCTGTGGCAGTGATGATGATTATACCGGCATTCCCAAAGATAGTGCCTATGACTTTGTGATTCCGTCTAATTTTCCGGAATTGGCCCAGGATATTTCGTTAAACTATCCTACCAAAAACGGAGTGGCATTAGGACGTAAGCTGTTTTATGATTCGCGGTTGTCCAAAGACAACACCATTTCCTGTGCTTTTTGTCACGAACAATCTTCGGCTTTCACGCACCACGGACATGATTTTAGCCACGGAATCAACAACCTGCTCGGAAACCGGAATGCTCCATCCGTACAAAATATGGCTTTTCAAAGCGAATATTTTTACGACGGAGCGTCCAACAGCCTTCAGATGCTTTCTATTGTACCGATTCACAATCCGGTTGAAATGGATGAAAGCTTAACGGGAATTGTGGAAAAGCTAAAGCAGGATACGCAGTATGTCAGCCTGTTTAAGACCGCTTTTGAAAACGGACGGGTTTCTTCGTCTAACCTGTTGAATGCCTTGGCTCAGTTTATGACCATTATGATTTCGGCCGATTCAAAATACGATAAGTATGTTCGCAATGAACCGGGCGGGAATTTATCTGCTCAGGAATTACAGGGATTGAGTTTGTTTCAAAACCACTGTGCTTCCTGTCATGCAACCGATGTTTTTACAGACAGTTCGTTCAGAAATAACGGGTTGCCCGTTAATCCGAACCTCAATGATTTGGGAAGGGAGTTGGTAACGGGGTTTGGCTATGACCGCTATAAATTTAAAGTACCCAGTTTACGCAATGTGGAGTTAACGGCTCCTTACATGCACGACGGCCGTTTCGGTTCGTTACAGTCGGTGCTGAATTTCTATGTAAACGGTGTGCAGAATACGCAAAACTTAGATCCGTTGATGCAGCAGCACGGCACATTGGGTATACCGCTCACTTCCGAACAAAGAGAGGCCATCATCGCCTTTTTAAAAACACTAACGGATGAAAAATTTATTACTAACCCTGAATTTTATCATCAAACCTAAACTTCAAAATGAAAAAGTTAATTATAGCGACGATATTATTCTTTTCCGGAAATATATGGGCTGAAAATAATCCTGAGCCTAACCCGTTCAGCATACAAAAATATTTTTCGTTACTGGAAGAATGTGATGCCTGTGGTTGTTCAGCCAACGGCGGAAGCATGGGATTCAGTTCGATGCTGAGCGATAATTTTACAGGCATCCGCTATTTTTACCAAAGCTATAAGAGCCGTGACGGCGTTTTCAATAATTCACCTTGGATCGATGAAAACTTTAATACGGCTCAACTTTGGGGACGTATTCCGGTAACTGAAAAATGGGAAATAACCGTTTTGATACCCTATCATTTTCACAGGCGGATTAAATCGACCGGTACTCAGAATGTAGAGGGTATAGGCGATATTACCGTAATGGCCATGTACCGGATTTATCAAACCAAAGACAGTTTAGCGTCTTTTCAACACAGGATTTTAACGGGTGCTGGTGTTAAAGCTCCTACGGGAAAATATGACAGTGCTAATAACGGTAGCATAAACCCCAGTTTTCAGGTGGGAACCGGAAGTTGGGATTATTCTTTAACTACCGAGTATATCATCCGGAAAGAAAATTGGGGGCTCAATTCTACCGTAAGCTATGTGTTGAAAACAGAGAATGACAAACATTATCAGTTCGGCAACCAGTTTAATTACGGCAGTACCTTATTTTACAGTTCGATGCTGAATAAATTGATTGTGGTTCCACAGATAGGATTGGCCGGAGAAACTTATCAGGCCAATAAAGAATACGGTCAGGATGTTCCGCTCACCAAAGGGGATGTTTTTTTCAGTAAAGTGGGGGTCGAACTCGGCTACCGAAAATTTTCAACCGGCATAAATGCCATGCTGCCAATTAACCAAAACCTGACCGGAGGCCGGGTAGAAGCCAATTACCGGCTGGGCGTGCATCTGAATTATTCGTTATAAAAAAGCAGGGTTTATTTGCATATAAAAAACCTCTTTAGGATAACAATTCTAAAGAGGTTTTTCGCTATTAATGCATTTATTCTTCCATTTTTCTACGCTCTTCAATAAACTTGGTCAGCATTTTGCCGTATTTGGAATCGGCTACTTTGGGCGACATCGATTTTTGGATGGTGTCTAAAAACTTTAATTGGGTGTCATGTACTTCCGACAAGGCGATATACGGACTCACTTCGTAGTCTTTTTGGGTCAGTGCAAAGTTGATGGTGTATAAATACTTGCGTTTGATAAGTTTTTCATTCGCCACCTGAATACTGTCTAAACGGGCTTGGTCGTTATCCTTTTGTGCCTTGATCTCGCGTTCCAGTAACAGCAGTTGTTCATTCGTGAAACGAGAATTGATCTTCAGGAAATCCTGGAAAAGATCATGGTTTTTAGATCCCTTTACCTGTGCATTGGCATAAAAAGTTTCCAACGAAGTTTCAATGGAAAGGTTTCCGGGTTCGGCAAAAACCACCAGGTTGTTGTCTAATGAATTCGACTGACCGCGGTCTAAGAACAAATACAACATTTCAGGGGAATCAATCTTTAAATGGCTTTCAAAGTCTGATTTTCCGTCAAAGATAATAGAGTCCATCACGACCAGACTGGAATCTTTCAGCATCTGAATATACAGTTTACCCTGTTTGATTCCTTTTACATTTCCGGTAATATGAAGGTTGGTATCGCCGGGGGTTTCTTCTTTTTTACAAGCGATAAACAAGCTGAATGCTGCGAAAAACAATACGGTTTTTTTCATTTTTTTATTAAATCGGTTTTTGTTAATTGATTAAATCGGAGCAGAAATTTCCATTAGGTAGGCACAAAGTAAGGCACCATAGGTTCCCACTACATAACCAAAAACAGCCAGTAAGACACCAACGCTGGCTAAAGATGGGTGAAATGCCGAAGCAACGATAGGGGCAGAGGCTGCTCCGCCGATATTGGCTTTACTTCCCACAGCTAAAAAGAAAAACGGAGCTTTGATTATTTTGGCAACAATTATTAGCAGAAGCACATGAACAGCCATCCAAATTAACCCCACAATCAAAAGCCCGGGATTGCTCAAAACGGAACCTAAATCCATTTTCATTCCAATAGATGCAACTAAAATATAAATAAATACACTTCCTATTTTACTGGCCCCGGCTCCTTCGTATTCTTTCAGTTTGGTATAAGAAAGCAGTATTCCGATTGCTGTGGCAAAAGTTACCATCCAGAAGAAGCGATCTCCAAAAGTGGAAACAAAACTGGTAGGGTCGTTTACCGTTTCAAAATTAGCCTTTAGAACATCCGAAATTGAATTACTTCCCCAATGTGATAATCCAACTGCCGTGAATGCGATTCCTAAAATAATCATCAGGTCGGTTAAACTGGGGTTTCGGGTTACGCTGGCGGCATAGGTAGAAACTTTATTTTTTAATTCTTCGATAGAACGGTTGTCGGCTTTTAACCAATGGTCTATTTTTTCCTTTTTTCCGATTCCGAAAAGTAAAACGGCCATCCAAATATTGGCTACTACAATATCAACCAAAACCATCGCTCCGTATTTTTCCTGATTGTATTTAAAAACTTCGAGCATGGCTGCCTGGTTTGCTCCTCCGCCAATCCAACTTCCGGCTAAGGTGGAAAGTCCTCTCCAGACCGCATCAAATCCAGCTCCGCCAACCGTTTCAGGAGAGAAAATTGAAACGATCAAAATGGCAATAGGTCCGCCTATGATAACACCAATTGTTCCGGTAAAAAATAGGATTAAGGCCTTTGGTCCTAATTTGAACATGGCTTTTAAATCAATGCTCAAAGTCATTAAAACCAAAGCTGCCGGCAATAAATAGCGACTGGCAACAAAATAGATAGATGATTTTTTAGTGATGATTTCCCCGTTTTCACCCACTTCACGCCATTCCGGTGAAATGATATTTAACGAACTGAATACAGACGGCAATAGATAACACATTAACAACGACGGGAAAATGATGTAGAATTTTTTCCAAAGACCCTCTTTGATAGAGGAAGTGTAAAAAACAAATGCCAGAAGGAACATTAATAATCCAAAAACAATGGTGTCATCTGTAATATATGGTGCGTTTTTCATTCTTTGGTAATTTGGGTGCAAAATAGGGATTTTTTAAAAAAGGTCAGCTCTTTTTTTAGGATAGTTTTATAATGCACCGGCTATATAAATTGAACCATTTTAAGCGTCGATTAAAGAAATCTTTATAATTTCTCCAATTTTCTGAATGCGTATTCTCTTATCATTATAAGACATAAAAAAATCCCTGAATTGAACAGTTCAGGGATTCATGCAAAAATATGTTTTTCAGATTTTATCCTTTGAGCCAGGCTTCGCGAAGTGCTTTTTTAGAGTCGTCGGTGGCCTGGTAACCGTCAATTTCGTCCATTGGAACTTTAACGGTTCCTTTTAACGTCAGTTCTTTGTCTTCCCGTTTCACCACAAAAGTTACCGGGTCATTTTCCTGCCATGCCATACTGCCGATAATCATATCGTAAATGTTATCCAGGTTATACTTGGTGTCATTGATTGATACAATAATATCACCCCCCTGTAATCCCAATGATTTCATAAAGTCGTTTAACTCAATACCGGGAAGAATAATGATTTCTTTGGTGGTCGGGTTAACCGTGATATAAGGAACCTGTCCTTTTAAGAAGATATTCCCCGGAATCTGTACCTTGGTTTTACTAACACCCACTTTACCAAAGAATTCTTCATAATTCAAGGGTGTACTTCCGGCTACATAGGTGTCCAGAAATGTTCGGATTTCAGGATAGGTTACCGATACAATTTTATCAAACAATTCGTTGTCTTCAAATGGTTTCTCGTTACCGTATTCTTTAGACAGTTTTTGCATTAAATCCAGAATACCGCGTTCACCATTGCTTAGTTCACGCAATTGAATGTCTAAACACATCGCAATCAGGGCTCCTTTTTCATACACATTTAAATAGGAGTCTTTAAATTCTTTTTTCAACACTTCGGCACTCATTTTTGTAAACGGCATGGTGTCGCTAAACCGTTTTGAGTTGGTGATCTTTCCGGCCATTCGTTGATAAAACTCGTTTTCATCAATCAAGCCCTGGTTCACCTGGAACAAGTTGGCAAAATATTCGGTAATACCTTCGTACATCCACAAATGTTGCGACATTTTGGGAGTGTTAAAATCAAAGTAATGAATTTCTTTAGAATGAACGCTTAACGGAGTAACAATGTGAAAAAACTCATGCGAAACCACATCCACCATGCTTTGGTTCAGTTGCTCCGCATCCATGGCTTCCGGAAAAACCACAACGGTAGAGGTATTGTGTTCTAAAGCCCCAAAACCCTTGGCATCTTCTTTTTCATAATCCGATAAGTAAAGCAGAATGGCATATTTTTTAGTATTGTTGATAGGACCTAAAAATTTCTTCTGGGCTTTCATCATGGTTTCCATAGCCGGTTTAAAGTCTTCGGCAGTATATATCCCGTTTGGCGAATGAACGCTGATGATGATTTCCATATCGTCCACCATAAAAGAAGCACTCCTGCCCTTGGTGTACATAATCGGGTTATCTGCCAGCTCGGCATAGCGGGAAGCTTTGAACACATCTTTGGCATCACTTTTATCCAGATCCACCATGGCAGTGGCACCGTTTAAATGAGTGGGCTTGGTAACTGTTAGCTGATAGGGAAGCTCTTTTAAATCTTTAAAATAACCGACAAAAGCATGTGTGTTAATCACAAAATTTTCCCCTTCGGCAATGTTTGTCCCGGCCGGAGAAAAAATATCGCCCTGTCCAAATTCCGTTCCGGTTTCCGAATCATAGGTGTCATTCATCAGATAAGTCACTTTAGCTAATTTTTTAGCTCCTTTAATTACCCATGAATTTTCGTCCATTTTGGCTACGGAAAGTTCTTTTCCTTTGGCATCATAGGCTTTAAAGTTATCCGCATAGCGGCCGTAATCATCTTCCGAATACGTTCCGGGCACTATTTTAGGCAGGAAGAAAGTTGTTTCGTCAGTTTTGATTTTAGGCGGAATAACCGTTACCGGAACCCTGTCGTTGTTAATGTTAATCAAATCAAGGGCTACCTGGATTTCATTGTTCTTGTTTTGAGCAAAAGCAATTGTGCTGCCCAATAAAAAAAAGACACTTGAGAACACAAGTGGTAAAAATGATTTTTTCATGAAAGTTATATTTAACAATAAGTAGCCTTACGGGCTAATATGTTACAAATAACAACAAAAAACGCCTTATTTAAAAGCGTTTTGTTGTTAAGAGTTTGATAAATTAGTTGGTTTGACTCAGAATCCAGTCTTTTATATCTGTTAAAACGATAGGAGAAAATGTTTGCTCGATGGCTCCATATTCCTCCGTTGAACCGGTTTCACATGCCTGAAAAAGATGGTTTAAATGTGGATATTCTTTTAAGGTTACTTTTTTATTTCCGCCTTTTTCCAAAGCCTTTTGAATGCCCTCCAGGTTTGATTTTGGAGGGACTTGCAGGTCTTTTTCACCATTTAATGCCAGCACCGGACAACTCACCTTTTCCAGATAAACAGATGGTTCAAATCGAATAAAGTTACGGTACCATGGTGAGAGTATGGGAGCAATCTGCTGTTGAAGGGCAGCTTTTTGATCGGCTTCACTCAGGCTGGCAAATTCCGGATTTTGACTATACATTTCAGTAAAAAGAACTTCCAGTGCCTGCTGAGCATCGGTATCGGTTTTGTTGCTTTTGGCAATGGCATACGCACGTTGGTTTATTTTCTTTGCTTCGGCCAATTCGTTTGCATTCATTCCCGAAACTTTGCCGATGAGGTAGGTTTGTTCCAGCATTAATTCATCACACGGAATTCCGGGTGCGGCCAGCAATACCAGAAAATGAATTGATTTATCTTTAGACGCTACAACCGGAGCAATGATTCCGCCTTCACTGTGGCCTATTAATCCTATTTTCTTGGGGTTGACTCCTTTTTTTGATTTTAAAAAACGAACTGCCGATTCCACATCAGCAGCAAAATCATAACTGGTAGATAAGGCATGATGACCACCTGATTTTCCTACTCCTCGGTCATCTATTCGCAGTACACCGATACCGTTACGGTTTAAATAATCGGCAATTACCCAAAAAGGTTTATGGCCTAATATTTCAGAATTCCGGTCTTGCGGGCCACTGCCGGAAATCAAAATAGCAACGGGATAATCCTCTTTTTGAGGAGTTGTCAGTGTGCCGGCTAAGGTAATTTTGTCTTTTTCATTTTCAAATACCACTTCTTCTATGGCATAGGGAAACGGGCCTTTGGGCTCCTGCGGACGGTTTAATTTTTTTTCTTCGCTTTTTTCACGGCTCAGCTGTAAAGCATAGTTTTGACCATTTTGCGAGAAAACACCTTCGAAAATGTTGGTGTCGTTTAGTTCTCCGGTATATGCGAATTGAGCCGGGTCAAAACGGAAAACTAATTTTTTCTGATCAAACGTAACGGAGGTAAGGGGTATTCCTTTGGCATTTTGTTGTGGGATATCCATCGTTCCGCTATAGACAGCATCTTTTTTGCTGAAGTCTAAGCCAAACAGTAATTCCGTTCCCATTACATTTATCTTGCCATACCATTTACCGGTAATGTCCTGTGCGAACATATTCGTTGAAACGATTAGTATAAGCAGTATGATTGCATTTTTCATAAAAAGAGAGTTAAGGGTTAAATGAGTGAGAAAATTATTTTTGAAAGAAATTCTGCCAGAAAAAGTACAATGATAAAGTAAAATAGGTGCCTTTTTTCCTTAGCATTTGTGGCCGTTTTAAATCCGTTCCAGCTTAAAAAAGCAAACCAGACCAGTGCAAGCAGGGCAAAAACAGCAAAAATAAGGATGATGATAATCTCAGAGGATAAAAAATCTTTTGTTTCTTGATCAGACGCTACAGCAAGCACGTGCTTGCCGGCTTGATCAATTTGATTATTCAGGTTAAAAAACGGGAGGATATAAAATGGTATTCGGGCTATTAATGCTGTGCTTAGTACATCAATGATGCGGGTTTTGGAATTAATATACCGGCCCAACGGATAAAGACATAGTGTTAACAGAACCGTATTGATGAGGTTGTCTGATAAAACACGAAAGAATGTGGCTGATTCTGCAAAATGCAAATCAATAATTCCGTCAAAACGTCCCTTAAAGAGCGAGCCGGTCCATGAGCCGACTGTTAAGGCAGCCAGTCCTGACAGAATTAAATTTTTTTCGGAGCCGGTTTCAAAAGGATTAAATAGTTTTTTCATTGGTGATGGTGTGAATGATTTTTTTTAATTCTTCCGGATTTTGTGTACCGATCAAAAGAGTGCGTTTGGTGTTGAAGGTTAATTTCAGTCCCCAATTCCCTCTGATATTAAATGCTTTTCCTTTCAGGCCATACCGGATGCACCAGCCGCCATAATCCATGATCGGGTTATATTGAATAACTTCTACTTTTTCTATTGCAGAGAATAAATACTTTCGTTCTTTAAAGTGAAAGGGAAAAAACTGAATGGCAATCTCTTTTTCCGTCACCTTTGTTGTTAGACTGATAAAACAGAATAAGATCAGAATAAAGCACAATGCGATGAAGTAAATTATCATCACGGTCTTATTGCTTTCGTTTGATTGTAATGCTTGGTAAACAATAATCCCGTTTAACAGGTTGACAGAAATTAAAATGACCCATACCCACCATTGATTAAATTTTTGTTTTTCCGTAAAGAGAAATTTTTGAGGCATAATTTATTCTTTTTGTAGTGTTTTGATCTTGTGGATGATATCGTCTAGTTTGTTTCTGACAGTAGGATAACTGTTACCCATCTGAATGGCCATTTCTTTCAGGCTACCGCTAAAAAGAAAAAACTGTACCACAAAATGTTGTTCTTCTGCCGATAATTGCAATAATAGCGGAAGCCCGAAATCTCCGGAAACAATCGTTTGGCAGTGTTCACAACTCAATTGTGTGACAGACAGTGAATTTTCACAGCTCGGACAATGAATGGGAAGCTTAGGTTTCATTTTTAATAAAATTTAATCAAAAATAAATAAAATTAAATTATAAATCAATATAATTTAAAATGTTGTGCATTATTAGTTAGCCACAGATGCACAGCTTTTTTATATTTTTATCCGGAAAATTATATTTCACAGCTTTTATCGAATGCAAAGCATTCAATATCCGTGTAATTTGGACTTAATTTTTTAAATTATTTTGGATTTAGAATCTGTGGCTAAAAAAATAATTGTCTGTCAAACAATGCGTTAAGTTTTTAATGATAAGGCACTACGGGTTAATTTATATAAAAATGAGAAAAGGCATAAAAAACGTTCTTGTGAACGTTTAGAGTTGGTTTTGGGTAAATCTTACCGTTTTGAAATTTTGTTGCCGGTTATTTGCCGTTGCAGTGAGCATTTGAAGCGGTCAATTCCGGACAGCCGGTGTTTTGCGTGTTTCGTGCTTCGGCCTTGTACCCTTTTTCTCCACATTTTAAAGCTGGTAGGTTTCATTTCCCGACGCATCAGTTCAATGGTTTGTTGTTCAGAAATACCGAATTGAAATGTGATGGCTTCAAAAGGGGTACGATCTTCCCAGGCCATTTCGATAATCCGGTCAATTTCTTGTTCGGAAAAAGTTTTCATAAACCCTTATTTGTTTTGAACAAAGTACGTTATAAAAACAAAAAACTCTTGTTGAACAAGAGTTAAATTATATTTAATCAAATTTATTTTTGATGTAATATTTACTGTCTAAATCATCATCAAAATCATCAATAATGGGTTTTGGCTTTGGTTTACTGGCCGTAACTTTCTTTTTCCAAAGCTCAAAATTGTCTTTAGATAATCGTTTTCTCATGATTTCGGTCACTTCGTTTTCAGAAATTCCGAATTCAACTTTAAGCACTTCAAAAGGTTTTCTTTCCTCTTGAGCCATACTGACAACGCGTTCTATTTCCTCGTTGGTCAGTTCCACTCTTTTACTTTTTTTCATTAGTTCAAAAGCACAATTAATATTTATTTTTAGTTTCAATTTCTTACTCAATATTACTAAAAAAATGAATTACTTTTTCAATTGAGATTAATTTTTTTAGTTAAACTTCCGGAGAACGGTATTTTTGAAATGGAATTTTCAGCAGGTTTATCAGTTTATTATGCTCTTCAGGTTTCATGTGGGTATCAACGCCGTAGATGATTTTTTCACGGTCCAGGTAGGAATAAGTGCCGAAAATCCTGTCCCACACCGAAAAAATATTTCCGTAATTACTATCGGTATAAGGCAGTTTATAATGGTGATGAACTTTATGCATATCCGGTGAGATAATTACATAACTGAGTAATTTATCCCATTTTTTGGGTAGAGGTATATTGGCATGGTTGAACTGAGAAAAAACAACAGACAACGACTGGTATAAAAAAACCATCCACATGGGCGAGCCTACTATCAGAACTCCAAGTACTGTAAAGACAAACCGAATAACACTTTCTCCGGGGTGATGCCGGTTGGCTGAAGTGGTATCTATCCAGGTATCAGTATGGTGAATGAGGTGAAAACGCCATAAAAACCGGACTTTGTGCTCAATGAAATGCACCAGATAAGCCCCGATTAAATCGAGTAAGAGCAAACCAACCAGGGCATACATCCAACCATTCATGGGCGGAAGCCATTGCAGGATTCCGAAGTTTTGCCGGGTGGCAAAATCAGCAGCCAGCAGTAAAATAAACGCCATGACAAAATTTACCACTACGGTTGTGAAGGTAAAAAAGAGATTAATACCGGCATGATTGATCTTGTTGTATTGAAATCTGAAAAGTGGAAAAGCATTTTCAATCAGCCAAAAAACGGTGATTCCACCCACTAAGATGATGCCTCTGTGGAGCGGAGAGATGGTTTCGAAATAATCAATAAGTGTATTCATTGAAGTGATTTTTTTACTAAAATACTAAAAAATACAAAATCATCGGATGACCCTGAACGTCAGATTGATTCTGGGACCCACCGGTTTAGCGGTTTTAGGAATCTGGTGTTTCCAAAAGTGCTGTGTACTGCCTTTCATCAGCAACAGGCTACCGTGCTCCAGTTTGATTTTTAGCCGTGCTTCCCGGATGGAATTGTGTTGCAGGTGAAACATTCTTTCTGCTCCAAAGCTCACCGATGCAATAACGGGATTTTGTCCTAATTCTTTTTCGTCATCGGCATGCCATCCGTTGCTGTCTTTTCCGTTGCGGTATAAGTTTAAAAGAACAGTGGTGAAGTTTTCCGGACAAACTTCTTCAACTTCATGTTTAATATGCATCAATAACGGATTCCATTTGTGCGGATGCATCACAATATTAGCGTAAGAATAGGTTCTACCGTCATTTCCAAACAAAGCCGTGAGGCGGGGCTGGGGATGTGTTTTTCCAAAAACGGTAATATTGTCCTGCTGCCAGGGAATTTCATTGTTTAGTTTTTCAAACAATACATTGGCTTTTTCAACGGCAAAAAAGCCGGGGTAATAATGGATATCAGCATCCGGCAGGTTGAAAACTGTTTTTTCTGTAGGAAACAAGGTGTTCATTTTGTAAAAATAAAAAAAAGCGACAGAGCTACCTATCGCTTTTGAGAAAAAGTAAGATTAAAAAGGGTTAATTTTCCCGGTTTTGCAACATGTTTTTATAAAGGAGTCCGGCAACAACAGCACCTAAAACAGGGGCAAGCCAAAACAGCCAAAGCTGCATCAGCGGCTCTCCTCCGGCAAAGATGGCCTGAGAAGTAGATCTGGCCGGGTTTACAGATGTATTGGTAATCGGAATGCTGATCAGGTGAATCAGTGTCAGAGCCAAACCGATGGCGATTCCGGCAAACTTTCCGTTGGCCGGTTTATCGGTGGCTCCCAAAATAACCAAAAGAAAAAACAGGGTCAGTATAAATTCAGTGACAAATGCCGCGGCCATGGAATAGCCGGATGGTGAAAAAGTTCCGTAACCATTAGACGCAAAAGCACCTGCTTTGGTGTTGTCTATCCCCAGAAAACTGTCGTGGCCGTTTAAAATAAAGTACAGTGTTCCTGCCGCGGCTAATGCTCCGATGCATTGTGTAACGATATAAGGAATCAGTTCCCTGGACTCAAAACGACCGCCGGCCCATAATCCTAAGGAAACAGCCGGGTTAAAATGTCCGCCTGAAATATGTCCCACCGCATAGGCCATGGTCAAAACAGTTAAACCGAATGCTAATGAAACACCGGCAAAACCAATGCCGAGATCCGGTATGCCGGCCGCAAAAAGAGCACTTCCGCATCCGCCAAAAACCAACCAATAGGTTCCAAAAAATTCTGCAAATAGTTTTTTCATAATTTGTTTGTTTAGTTAATATTTAGTGTAAAGAATAGCCCATAATACTAAGACCAATTGAAGGGGTAAGCGAACCAGTCTAACCCATTTTGGCAAGCCTAATGAAGCTTTTTCGTTTTGATACATGTATAGATTTGCCGGAAAAATGGCTACAAGTAACAGAATAATTCCCCAAGCGGCTAAAGCAGTATAATCGGGAACGCACAAGAGTACTGCCAATAATATTTCAGCTGCTCCGGCAATTCCGTTTATTAATTTTGGCTTTGAAAAATAAGGAGGGATAATTTTTAAGTAAATTCCGGAATTTCTAAAATGATTAAAGCCGGCCACAAAATAGACAGCCGCCATGGTGTAAAGATGCCAAGGTAAACTCATAAATAATCGTTATGATTGATACGAATTTACAAAAAAAATGTTAATAAATTAAAAATGTAGAATAAATTCTACATTATAGATGCTTATTTTTCTTAAGATTAACATTCATGATGATGATGGCTAAAATGATCAGCATAATTCCGAGCCATTGTGTTTCGTTTACTTTTTCATTTAAAAGAAAATAAGCCATCAGAACAGAAACAGGTAATTCTAGGGATGAAACGATGCTGCCCAGTCCGATTCCGGTATAAGGAAATCCGGCATTTAACAGCATGGGAGGGATAATGGTGCCGAAAAGTGCTAAAATAATTCCCCATTTCATGAAAATTTCAAGATTAAAAAGGGTGTTTTGAGTGATTAATGCAAACAGAAAAACAACAACCGCTCCTCCTAATAGCATATACAGACTCCGTTGAGCTGAGGAAATTCCTAAGGCTACCCGATTGGCTGTAAACATGGTTGTAGTAAAGGAAGCGGCGGCTAACATCCCCCAAAATAATCCTCTCCAGTCTAATTCAATTTCATTTTTCAGTAAGTTGGTCGCTAAAACAGTTCCTGTTAAAACAATAACAACAGCTACAATTTTTTGTGTTGAAGGAAGTTTTTTATCTAAAATCATTTCTAATAAAACCCCCATCCAAACAGTTTGCATTAACAAAACGATGGCGATGGATACATCAATATAACGGACACATAAATAGTAAAAAACGCTCGTCATGCCTAAGGAAGTTCCGGCAAGCATTAACTGAACAATATTCCCTTTAGTTGCCTTCAAAGCCGTATTGTTGTTTTTAACCCGTTGAAAAGCGTTTATGATCAATACACCGATAATTCCCAATACAAATTGTGCCGTGGTTACTTCAGCGGTAGTGAAATTTTCTTTGTAGGCTAATTTTACAAAAGTGGCTAACATCCCATAGCTTGTGGCACCCAATCCAACCAAAAAAACTCCTTTTAATACGCGGTTTCCAAACATAATTTAATTTTTAAAAAGCCGGCAAAGATAAGGAAAAGTTATGAGTTGGGGGTTGAAAGTTTCAGGTTTCAGGTTTTGAATTGTTACATTCAAGCGAAGCGTCTTTGTACTCTTCGCGAAATCCTTTGTGCGGTTTAAAATTAAGGATCATATTTTTTGTGTACATCATACTATTTCGAATAATTTTAAGTTACAATAAAAAAGTCTATGAAAAAGTTATTTTTACTTTTGGTTTTGAGCTTTGTGTGTTGCAATCATACGTCTCCTATTGATGATGCAAAAGATTACACTTCCATTCATAACGAAGCGTTGGCTTTTTGTAAAGAAAATCAATTTAATCAGGATTTTTATTTTTTGATTGATATGAGTGTTCATTCAGGTAGAAATCGTTTTTTTGTGTATGATTTTAAAACAGGAAAAATCAGCCACCGGAATATAGTAACACATGGTGCTTGCGATGTGTTTCAAGACAACCCTGAGAAATATAAGAAAGCCAAATTCAGCAATCAATCGGAAAGTCATTGTTCGATGAAAGGAAAGTTTAGAATAGGAAAACGCGACTACAGTTCATGGGGTATCAACGTGAAATATTGGCTTCATGGTTTGGAACCAACCAATACCAATGCGGTAAAACGGGTAGTGGTTTTACATTCCTGGACAGCCGTTTCCAACAAAGAAATTTTTCCGGGATATTCACCGTTGAGTTGGGGGTGTCCGGCTGTTTCCGATGAATTTATGCAGGTTTTAGACGAGCAACTGAAAACGGTTCAAAAACCTGTTTTGCTGTGGATTATCGAATAAATTTAATCCCGGTCGATGCTGTAAATAATTTTATCTTCTTTCATTTTAATCAATTCTGATTTTTTGAACCCTGAAATAGCGGTTTCGTAATTTTCAGGTCGGTTTAAGCCGAATGATTTTGTGAATTTGGTTACGGTTTCTTTGTTTTTCTGAACAAAAACGGAATCATTTTTAACCGAATAAACTTTCATGCAGGAATAAAGACCAGGTTCTACATCATAAAAATAAACATCACCTTTATGAGGGCTCTGAATGTATTCCGATTTTTTTCTCTCAGTAATATTGCTTGCTTCAATACTGTAAATGATTAAAATACAGAGTAGAATTGTGCCGGTAAATGACTTTTTCGGAATAGAGACATTGTTTTTAAAATTGGATAAATGAAGTTTCAGTTTATCGTCTAATTTTTTTGATTTGGTATGTGCTCCGCAATATTCACAATCAGCTTCTCCTTTCTTGTCCAAAGGAAACACCGGAATCCAAAAAACATGAAAGTAACGATAATATACATGCAGGAGGGTGCTGTTATATTCATTACAGGTAGTGCATTTGTAATTGACTGCTGAAAAAGTTTTTAACGCTTTCTTTGTAATTCCGAAGATAATCATAATTATTCTGTTAGATCTTTTAAATGCACCCGCAACGCTTTGACCGAAATACTGATTTCCCAAAATGAGATGCCTAACGAAATCAATAGAGCCAACAAACTACCGCCAAAAAGAATAATGCCCGGCAACTGGTATTCAAAAAACAACACCAGCATGGCAAACACCGATAAAAACAAACTTAAAACGCCGGCCAGTTGCATATAACGGATCAGGGTTAACCGCAGGTTTAAATTGGCTATTTCAATTAAAATGCTTTTATTCTCTTTTTCATCATAGGTTTTTTTTAAACCCCGTACTATTTGAGCAATGGTTAAAAACCGGTTGGTGTAGGCCAGTAAAATCAACGAAGTGGCAGAAAAGAGCAGAGCGGGAGTGTCGATGGTGAGGGTCATTTTCTTTTGTTTCAGGTTTCAGGTTTAAAGTTCGTTAATCTTGATTCATTATTCAGTAATTTTTAGAATTTCATTCTTTACGACTACATTTTCAGTGTCACCAATTTCAATTTGAACATTATTGAAAATGTAAATGTCTCCCACTTCGGCTAATGGAATTAATTTTGAATCAATTATTTTACATGCTTCTTTTGAAACTAGATTATCTTTTGTTATTCGAATAATTTCTAAACTTCTAATTTTAAAGGAGACATCTATTGCAATCTCAGGAATAAAACAACTAATATTTTTTATAGTTTTAAAATCATCAATTTTGATTTCATTATTTCGAACCGGGCGGTTAAAATTTAAAATTGGATCAGGAATTTCTTTTACTCTAAAATGAAATTTCTCCGTTTTGTTTTTTGTCTTAACTTCTACAAATAGAGCCTCGGATTGATTTGTAATTATATTATATTTTTCGTTAGTACTACCTTTTTCTACAATACCATAATCAGAAGTTATTGATACTATTTTCTTATTTGATAAAATATTTAAAGGATTAACTAGACCTTTATAGATGATGTTTTTAGTAGATTCATTATAGCAATAAATAGTTGTTTTGTTGGAACAAGAACAAAAGATTATCAGTATAAAGTAAAAGTAATATTTCATAGAAATTTTAGTAAACCTTTGTCAAAGTTTTAGAATTATTTGAGAACTTTAAAAATCTCAACCTCCTTTTTATGTTTTAAAGTTGCTATTTCCGCTTCTCTATCCAAAATATAATCAATGTTCAAGTTGGTAATGTCGAAACTAATTTCAGTTATAAATCGGTTGGAAACATTTGAGTAGTTTGATTCGATTTCTTTGGTATCAGAAATAAGTTTTAACTCTTTTTCAGTACCTTGAAAGATTATTTCGCAACCTTCAAATGTTTTCATCTTCGTATTGCCAACAACGATTATGTCGAGAAAACTGTATTCTGAAAGTTCATTAATTTCAGCCCAAATACCACCATTAATTGAAGATGCAATTTTTTCACCTCTTACATTTTCAATTTTACTCTCTGTTATGGTATCAATATGGTTTCTTTTGATAGCTGCTGGGTTTCCCAAGTCTGCTAAAAGAAGGTCTAATTTTTTAAAAAGATTCACTTGAAAAGAATTTATTTTCAAATATAAAAAAAACCTGCAAGTTTTCACTCACAGGTCTTTGCTCTTTCTTCTTTTTCTATTCTCTTACTTAATCATCTCAAAACTCCTTTTTACAAAAGCCGTTAACTCTTCGCCTTTTAATAATCCTTGCGAGATTTTGGCTAAGTCCATCGCTTGTTTCACCAGGTGCTCCTGAGCCGATTTGTCTTCGGTATTTAAAATAGTGGTTGCCAGGTTAGAATTGGTATTTACCACCAGGTTATACATTTCAGGGAAGTTACCCATACCAAACATACCGCCACCGGTCTGACTCATTTCTTTCATTCTCCGCATAAATTCCGGTTGTGTAATCATGAAGGGTGCCGCATTGCTGTCCATCGCTTCCAATTGAACAGTGTAGGTTGCTTTGGGAACTAATTCTTCTAAAACGGTTTTTAATTTGGTTGATTCTTCTTCAGATAGTTTTGAGATCTGCGTATCGTCTTTTTGGATCAATTTGTCAATATGATCTGAATCCACACGCACAAACGTCAGGTTTTCATTATCGGCTTCTAATTTCTGAATCAGATGCGATACGATCGGGCTGTCTAACAACAACACCTCATAACCTTTTTCTCTGGCGATGTCGATATAACTGTGTTGCGTTTCTTTGTTAGAAGCATATAGAGCGACCGTTTTTCCGTTTTTGTCGGTTTGATTGGCGGCGATTTTTTCTTTTAATTCGGCTAAAGTAAAATAGTGCTCATCAACGGTTGGGTACAATACAAAATCGCCTGCTTTTTCATAGAATTTCGGTTCAGACAGCATACCGTATTCCAGCACAATTTTGATGTCATTCCATTTTTGTTCAAAATCTTCACGGTTTTCGTTGAATAACGACTTCAACTTATCGGCTACTTTTCGGGTGATGTAGTTCGAAATCTTTTTCACATTACCGTCTGATTGCAAATACGAACGTGAAACGTTCAACGGAATATCCGGTGAATCAATTACCCCGCGAAGCATGACCAAGAATTCGGGAACAATGCCTTCTACATTATCAGTTACAAAAACCTGGTTTTGGTATAATTGAATTTTATCCTTTTGTATTTGTAAATCAGCCGACATTTTGGGGAAATACAAAATTCCGGTCAGATTAAACGGATAATCCACATTCAGATGAATGCTGAACAACGGATCCTCAAACTGCATCGGATACAGTTCGCGGTAAAACGATTTGTAATCTTCATCTTTCAGTTCTGTCGGAGCTTTGGTCCAGGCCGGAGTAGGGTTGTTGATGATGTTATCCACCTCAATTTCCTCTGCTTTATAATCTTCGGGAGCATTTTCCGGTTTGGGGAGCGTTTCCTTTTTGGTTCCGAATTTAATGGGCACCGGCATGAATTTGTTGTATTTTGTCAGCAATTCACGGATTTTGAATTCTTCTAAAAACTCTACGGAATCGTCTGCTATATGAAGAATAATTTCGGTTCCCCGGTCCGCTTTATCGTGTGAAACTAATGTGAATTCCGGACTGCCGTCACATGTCCAGTGAGCAGCCGGTTCGTCTTTATAGGATTTGGTGATAATCTCCACTTTGGAGGCCACCATAAAGGCCGAATAAAATCCGAGTCCAAAATGACCAATAATGCCTGAATCTTTGGCAGAGTCTTTGTATTTTTCTAAAAACTCTTCGGCACCGGAGAATGCCACCTGGTTGATGTATTTTTCCACTTCTTCTGCCGTCATCCCCAAACCTTGGTCAATGATGTGGAGTTTTTTATTCTCCTTGTCAATTTTAACTTCAATTTTTGGGTTACCATATTCTACTTTGGCTTCACCGACAGAAGTTAAATGCTTTAGTTTTAAAGTGGCATCGGTGGCGTTTGATACCAACTCACGAAGAAAAATTTCGTGATCACTATATAAAAACTTTTTGATTAAAGGAAAGATGTTTTCTACAGAAACATTAATTTTTCCGGTTGTCATATCATGAATTTTAAGTTAAACATTATTGTTTTGAGTTAGCAAAAGCAATACCAATTCATAAAGTATGACAAATTGACGTAGAATAAGTTTGACAAAAAAAAGAAGTTAAATAGACTAAAAGATTTTCAATTGCCTTTATCTTTGCAGTGTAAACTTTAAATGAATATAAAATGAAAAAAGCAATGTTTTTCTGTTTATTGGCCGTTTTGGTTTTGTCGTGCAAGTCTAATCCAGCTACAAAGCTGGATAATAAAGCCGAAGTAGCGATGAAAGGGAACTGGGTAATTTCTTCCGTATCATATCCCGGTTCAGATTATATTAAGGTAAGTTCTTTTGATATTGCCGACTCTCAATGCTTTGTGGGGAGCACCTGGAAATTTGTTTCTAACAACAACAAAGGTGAAATGGCTTTAACCAAAGCCGGCTGTCCGGCTTTTAGTTCTCCTTTGACCTGGTATGTGAATAAGGAAGGTAATTTTGTGATGAAAGTTTTAGACGCCGGCGAAAAAGCTAAGCGTGTACGCGAAGGCTATGTGTTAAAAGTGGCCAACCAAACGGAAAACTCATTTCAATTGGTCGATAGAATTACAGTTGGCAATTCTATGGCCGATGTAGTATATCAATTTCAAAAAACAAATTAATTTTAATAGCACAGGATATGAAAAGAATAATTTTAGTAAGCATGGCAGCCGTTTTGACATTAGGAACTGTTTTAACAGGTTGCGAAGCGGCAAAGAATACGAATAACACACAACGCGGAGCCGGAATTGGTGTGGCAGCCGGGGCCGTGATAGGAGGTGTTTTAGGTAATAATTTAGGAAAAGGCGGCAATACCGCATTAGGGGCTGTAATCGGAGGGGTAGTCGGAGGAACTGTTGGCGGTGTAATCGGAAACAAAATGGACAAGCAGGCCAGAGAAATTGAACAGGCTTTACCGGGAGCAGAAGTAAACAGGGTGGAAGAAGGTATCGTGATGATTTTAGGAGAAAATTCGGTGAACTTTGAAATATCTAAATCGGTTTTGACACCAACGGCAAAAGCAAATTTGGATAAAATTGTTCCTGTTTTTCAAAGTTATGCCGATACGGATATTGTAATCTATGGTTACACTGACAGTACCGGTCGTTTAGAATTTAATCAGAAATTATCAGAAGATCGTGCGGCATCTGTAAGAAGTTATTTAGTAAGTAAAGGGTTGAATGCTTCACGATTTAAAACCAAAGGTATGGGACCAAATGATCCTATTGCCTCTAATGAAACCGTGGAAGGCAGAAGTAAAAACCGCCGGGTTGAGTTTACCATTACTGCTAACGAAAAAATGATTAAAGAAGCAGAACAGGAAGTAAAAAACTAATTGTTTTACCTCAGATTTAAGACCATCTTTTATGATGGTCTTTTTTTTTGAAAAAACTTTAACAAATATTTTGTTTAAATAATTTTCAAAAAAGTTAAACAAATTAATATCTTTACGGTATTCAAATCAGAATGAATCATGACGGCAGTAAAAAAAGCAGCAGCAAAGAAAAAACCAATTTCCGACGATCAGATTATAAGTCTTTATATGGATCAGGTATTGCAAAACAATACTGAACCTCAAAACGTGTATTTGTTTTGTCGGGAAAACAAAATAGCGGAAAGTGATTTTTATGCTTTTTACGGTTCGCTGGAAGCCTTGAAGCAGGATATCTGGTTGAAATTTTTTGAGAGTGTAGAATCAACCATTGTGTCAGATGAAAATTATGCAACCTATTCCAATAAAAACAAATTGCTGACACTTTATTTTTCGTTGATTGAAATTTTGACCCTGAACAGAAGTTATGTGCTGTTTGCCTTGAGAGAAAACAAGCATATTTTGAAAAATTTACAACAATTGAAAACGTTTCGAAACCATTTTAAACGTTTTATCGTAGATATGGTTAACACGCAGACTTCGGAGGAAGAGAAAAAAGTGAATAAACTGGTAAAACCCTTTTTTGCCGAAGGTGCCTGGGTTGAGTTCTTAATCATATTGAAATTTTGGTTAGACGATACGTCCAAAGGATTTGAGAAAACCGATGTGATGATTGAAAAAACGGTAAAAGCTACTTTTGATGTGCTGGACACTACGCCATTAGACAGCTTACTGGATCTGGGAAAATTTGTTTGGAAAGAAAAATTTAATTAACAGTACGCATTTGCGTGAGGGATAACAGCGGAATGGCCACTGCAGCACCGTAGCCAGCAAAGGTGGTGCAATCCCAATAGCTGCCGGAATGCGGCGGATAGCCCAAACCTTGCGGGCACGCCCGGAAAAAAGATGAAAACATTAGACAAAATACCAACCAACAAGATTGAACGTGCCGGACAACTGGTGAAGACCGGTTTAAAAGTAGGAGGCAATTATATTGCTTATTATGGTGAAAAAGTGGTAAACCCGGGTTTGACCAAAGATAAACTGAATGAGAACAACGCCGAAGATATTTATGACGGATTAAAAAACCTGAAAGGAAGTGCGTTGAAAGTGGCTCAAATGCTGAGCATGGAAAAAAACATCATGCCCAAAGCGTATGTGGAAAAGTTTTCGCTGGCTCAATTTTCGGTGCCACCGTTGAGTGCTCCGCTGGTGAGAAAGACATTTAAAAATTATTTGGGAAAGTATCCTGAACAACTATACGATTCGTTTACACCGGATTCTGTTAATGCGGCCAGCATCGGTCAGGTGCACAAAGCCGCAAAGGATGGGAAAAATCTTGCTGTGAAAATTCAATACCCCGGTGTGGCGGAAAGTATTAGTTCAGACCTGGCAATTGTGAAACCTTTTGCCATTAAAATGTTCAACCTCCAGGGAAAAGACTCGGAGAAATATTTCAGGGAGGTTGAACATAAATTACTGGAAGAAACGGATTATGAGTTGGAACTAAAGCAAGGCAAATTTATGGCTGATGCGTGTGCGATGATCCCGAATTTGCGATTTCCAACGTATTATGAAGAACTGTCGTCTAAGCGAATTTTAACAATGGATTGGATGGATGGCGAGCATTTGTCGGAGTTTACAGCTCGCAATGCAGATCGAGAAAAAGGTGATAAGTTGGGACAAGCATTATGGGATTTTTATATGTTTCAGATGCATCAGTTAAAACAAGTGCACGCTGATCCGCATCCGGGAAATTTTTTGATTGATGAGGAAGTGAATTTGATTGCGATTGATTTTGGTTGTATTAAACAAGTTCCGGAAGAATTTTATGTGCCGTATTTTGAATTGGCTCGACCGGAAATTATTGGCAACCCAAAATTGTTTAATGAAAAGTTATTTGAATTAGAAATATTGCGAGCCGACGATTCGCCGAAAGAAATTGAGTATTTCACCAAGTTGTTTCATCAGTTGCTGAGTTTGTTTACGCAACCGTTTCACGGTGACTTCTTTGATTTTTCGAATGAGGAATTTTTCGGAAAGATTGCCAGCATGGGCGAGGAGTTCTCAAAAGATGCACAGTTGCGGAAAATGAACGGCAACCGGGGATCGAAACATTTTTTATACATCAACAGAACGTTCTTTGGGCTGTATAACCTTTTGCATGATTTAAAAGCAAGGGTAAAGACAAAAGAGTACGAAAAATACATGGTCAACTAAATTTTAGTTGTTTATATAAAGTTTGTTTATTTATTGGTTAGGTTGACAAGAGCGACACTCCACGTTTGAGTTTGTCGCTCTTGTTGTTTTTATACACTATTCAACGGAGTATAGATCTAATCAACCTACACTTTATACTTCAAATTGCGTTAGATGATGGTCAAGGTGTTTGTAAAACAATGTATTCCATTCTTCGGAAGTCATTTTTCCGAACGAGAGATTTTCTTTTCCTTCAAAATACAATTCACCGAGTTGTTGACATTCTTTGATATTTTCAATCAACGTTGTTTTTTCGGCTTCAAAATCTTTTGTGCCCACCATTTTAAATTCAGGAGCCGTGTGGCTGTTTTTGGGATAGGGTTTTTCGCCGGTTACAAATTTTTTCACTAAGATTTTTAGTAAAAATCGTTTCACAAAGTTTGGTTTGCTGAACTTTTCCGGTTCAAAGGTATACGCATAAGGAACGTTGCAGTGAGCAAGCATCTGGTCGGCACTCATTTTTCCCCACAACGGTTGCTGGTTTGGCGTGATTTGATTAATGCGGTTAATTAATTCTTGGATTACTTCTTGACTAAAAATGTTTTTTATCACGGTACTTGGTTTTTTGTGTTGTCTTAAAAAGTAAAGTTAACCATTTATTTATTATCATTATATGGAATGAACCCCCCAGACGACCCAATAAACTCCAACACCTCTACTTTGTGGCTATTGTTTAAACCACTTTCATCACGTTTCTTTTGAAATTCTAAAAAAGAAGGGGTTGATAAAACTTCCTGTTGAATTTTTTCATCACAATAATCGGAAGAATGAACAAAAGTAACGCCGTCTTCCTTTACATAAACCGTATAGTTAAATTTATTTTTGTCTAAGCGTTTAAAATCGGATAAGAATTTGTGAATGTTGTGTTTGTTTTGTTCCACAAACTCTGGTTTAACTTGATAGGATACGATTACGTTAATCATTTTTTTTGATTTATAATGAAATCAAAAATACAAAAAGTGATTTTGTTTAGTGTTAAAATACAATTACCATATTCTTTTTCGGGTTATAAAGTAAAGCGGTCTATCGTAGAGTGGGTTTTATATCAATCCCCCTCCCAGAGCAACAGAAATTATAATCAGCATCACGGCAACAGTGACTTGTAAAAATCGCAAAGTAACTTTTTTCAGCAGTTTATTACCCAAATAAGCTCCGGCAATTCCGGAAACAGTGGCACAAATCACTAAAGTTAAATTATCGTATAAGCCGGATTTGGTAAATTTAGTGGCATAGATACTCAAACGTGTAAAATCAACAAAAGTAGATACCACCACAGCGGTTGCAATAAATGACTCTTTTGAAAGCCCGGCTTTGATCAGAAAAGCACTTCGCAAGGCTCCTTGATTGCCGGATAGTCCACCAAAAAATCCACTTAATGCACCACCAATCGGCAATTTGTCTTTGCTGAACTGCAATTTGTTGAAATAGGGAATAAGATCAATAGAAGCAAAAAGGATTAACAAAACCGAGATAATAAATTTTACAGGATAAACGTCAAAATGTTTCCCAAATGCATGATAACTAAACAGTGGTTGAGAATCCGAAATCGAGAGCAACAGCCACGAACCTATACTGGCTGCAATGACGGCAGGAATTCCAAAACGCAATAAAACATCGCGATCCGCATTGCCCCCCACTAAAAATAACTTGAAAAGATTATTAAAAAAATGAACAATTCCGGTGAGAGCAATGGCTATTTCAACCGGAAAGAAAAGCATAAAAACAGGAGTTAAAATAGTGCCCAGCCCAAAGCCGGAAAAAAAAGTTAAAATGGCTACCAGGAATGCTGCGATTGAAATAATAATAGTTTCCATATCGTTTTATTTTTTGAATAATTTATTGTCCAAAGACCATCTGCCACTGCCTTTTATGAGTAAGAAAATACTACTCAACAACATAGCCCAATCGGTTCTGCTGCCATGAAGTAATTCCCAGAAACCTTTTTCTGCATACACTTCAGATTTTGTCGTTGCAAAGGCCACCAGCATAATAATGATTAAAGGAATTGCAGCCAGCCTGGTCAATAGCCCCGTTAAAATTAATATTCCACAACTAATTTCAAAAGCTCCCACAAAGCTTCCTAAAAATTCAGGCCAAGGCAATCCTATTTTTTCGAACCGTCCGGCACCGCGAATGGCCGGAAACATAAATTTCTGAATTCCCTCCGATAAAAAAACAAGTCCTACAATTAATCGGATGATAAGGGTTGTTTTTGCGTTGTCGGTTGCAATGATTTTTTCAAACATGTTATTTTTTTATGGGTGATTGTCTGTTGGTTAGAATTTGTATTTTGAAAAATGGCACGTTCTCCATTGCATGGCAACTGTTGTACTGAATCGTCATCATTTGAAATCCTTTGGCAAACACTGCGGTGTCTTTACGTTCTGTTATTTTTTCATTTCCGGTAAAACCGTAGTCAAAAAGTGTTTGGCAGAGGCAGCTCTTTTGGGTCTGCGTTCTAATCCGTTTTTAATGATAATTGCAATTTTTTCTAACGGATAGTTCGCATATTCCCGATTTCGGTCTTGTCCGGCCTAATATAATTCCTGATACCGATAACCTGTTTCAACCATTGCATTATCAAAACCACGAAATTACTTTTCAATTTTTGCCAGCTTTTCTTGCTCATTACCCGTTTATCCATTCGCCTTGTGCTGTTTCTGTTTTTTGATTACAGGCAATGAAAAACGAGGCAACAAATAGCCACAAAATAGGTTTCATAACTTTTTTAAACTTTGGTATCACAAAAATGATACAATAAAAAAAATGAGTTGTGGTATATATGAAAATAGTTTGGTACTTATTTCTGACGAAAAACCTGTGGTGTTACGCCGGTGTGGCGTTTAAAATATTTGATAAAATGTGAACTGTCGTTAAATCCTAACAAAAAAGCAATTTCAGAAACGGTATTCGAGGTATAATGTAATTGTCGTTTTGCCTCGTTAATAATGTGATTGGCCAGAAGTGCTGCTGCCGGTTGATTTGCATTTTTTTTACACACGACAGATAAATTTTGCGGAGTAGTGTGTAGTCGTTTTGCATAATGAGAAACACTGTTTCTGAGTTCATCGGTTTTGCTTAATAAATCAACATAAGATTGATATAAGTCTCCGGTTATTCTTGTTTTGGTTTTTATTGGTTTGGCTGTTTCAATGAATTTTGCAAAAAGAGCCTTCAATAACCCTTCTGTAATAGTAAAGTTTTTTTCCTTTGTTAGTAATTTAAAAAGTTGCTCTATTGTTTCATGTTCCTTGGGTCGTAATGTGGTTATGCCACTTAATTTAGAGAGCAATATTTTTAACTCAAGGTCTAAACTCTTTTCAATAAATTCTTTTTTAAGAATAACAACATAACCTTCCGGAACAGAAGAAATGTTCCAGTGATGTACTTGTTCTTTTCGAATAAAAAAAACAACAGGTGTGCGAATTTGATAAACAGTCTGGTCTATTTGATGCGTGCCAACTCCGTTTGATAGATAAATAATTTCAAAATAGTTTTTGTGTTTGTGCGGATCCGTTTTTCTGATGTTGTTTTTAAAAGGAGCTGTTTTGATAAAACTATCAATGCCTATTTTATTTTTAATTTCAATCATTAACATCAGTTTGTTTTAAGTTTTTTAAAACTGCAAAATACAAAATTTTGCGTTGTATCAAAAGGGGTTTGATGATTAACCGTGATGCAGTTTACTTTTTCAAAAAACATTTTCAGTTGCTCTGTTAAGGAGGTTTCAGAATATTGTTTGATTTCTATTCCGCTACACTTTTTGGGACTTTGTTCAGAGAATGTTCCGATAACCGTTATACTGCTTGGTTTAAGGCTTTTTTGTACAACGTGAATATATTTTGTGATTTCGTTTTCTTCTGTAATAAAATGAAAAGCGGCCCGGTCGTGCCAAAAATCATATTGCTCTGTCGGTTCAAAAGTTGTCACATCGCAAACAATCCATTTCACTTGCTTAGAGCGATTGCCCAATCGTTGCTGAGCTCTTTCCAGTGAAGCGGCAGAAATATCAAGAACAGTAATGTTTGTGTAGCCCAAGTCGAGCAAATGGTCAGCTAAAAAACTATCTCCGCCACCAATATCAATAATTTTTGCTGAGGTTGGAATATTATATTCGGTTAAAAATTTCAGTGAAGTGGTTGGTACGGGCTGATACCAGCTTACATCCTCAAGTTTTTTGGTTTTATAAATAGTTTCCCAATGTTTTTTTCTGTCCGATTGCTCCATGTGTTATTTACCATTTTATAAATTTCAAAACGTCTGTAAATATATCCCCAAACCCAAAATGACTAATTTAAATAGTTTTTGCAGCAAAGTTGACGTGATGTACAACAATGTTGGCATTAGTTATTGTTTGATTTCTTATCGGTGTTGGTCAATCAGAATATTATTCCCGTCCGGGTCGGTTAATGTAATGTGAGCCGGACCGTTTGTGTTTGGGTCAGCTTCAGAAGTTAATGCAATACCGCAACTTTTTAAATGTTGCTGAATGGCTCTGACATCATCAAATGTTTCAAGGTTTTGGGCGTTTTCATCCCAGCCCGGATTAAAGGTAATAATGTTGTTCTCAAACATTCCTTCAAATAAACCAATAATGGCATTTCCGTTTTTCAGGATTAACCATTTTTGATTAATGTCTCCGCCCAAGTTAGAAAACCCTAAACTTTCGTAAAATTCTTTTGATTGTTGAATGTCTTTCACCGCAAGACTTATTGAAAAAGCACCTAGTTTCATAATTGTTAGGTATTGGTTTGTTTTTCAAATATAACAATTATAGTGTTTACTTTTTTGCTATTACGATTGTATGAATATCGAATTCTGTTTCCGAAATTTTATACTTCACCTTAAACGTTTTTATTTCTCCAAATTGAAAACAATTCAGTTGTGCTATAATGTCGTCTAGTTTATGGTAATAAAAATAAACACGTCCGCCGCTGCCCACTTTAAAATCAGATTTCTCCGGATCGCCTTCTACAAAACTTAAGTAAATCAAGCCATTGTTGTTTAACAAGTCACAGGAAGTGGCAATGAGTTCGTTGCACTCCATTTGCGATAAATAGGGCACACAAAACCCACCAATAATGCCGTCATAGTTTGTGTCAAGCGTGTGAATCTGCCGGCTGTCCATCACCGCAAAATGAGCCGTTGGGTTGTTTTGCTTTGCCAGTTTCACCATATTGGGTGCAATATCAATTCCAAAGATGTCAAAGTCCGGTCTTTTTGACAAAAGGTATTTCGTGATGTTGCCGGGTCCGCAACCAATTTCCAACAGTTTGGCTTTGGGTTTGTCAATGGTATTACAAATAAGGTCGTAAGTATCATTATACAAGTCTAAGTCCATAAACTTGTCTTGATAGAGTGAAGCAATGTTGTTCCAGGTGGTAAAGGTTTCCTTGTTTTTGTCCATTGTTTAGTGTTTTACTTTCTTTCAAAGATAGAAAATAGTTGAATAGTTTGGTTGGTAGGAGTGAGACACGCATATATATTGTATAAATTAATCAGAAATAAACATTGACTCATCAAAGCTATATTTCAAACTGATCATTTCTTCCACCCAATTATCAATTTGTTTTTCATCTGGTTTAATGATTTTTATTGCAATTAGTTTCCTTCCTATACTATCTTTATATCCTGCGAATTGTTTATTCAGATACTTCATTTGAGATTGAATAGCTTTTGCATCCTTCAGCGTTTTTTTATTCTCATCTCGATAATAGTCTGCATCTGGTAATGATTTATATAAATTAATATACCGTTTCTTGATGTAGCTCAAATAATCCTTTTCAAGCTTTTTGTTTACTTGAATTATATCTTCATTACTTGGCAAAAAAGGAGTTCTCAAACTATTCCCGATAAACCATTCTTTAGTAATACTATCATTAAAAACAACAGATTTTGAGTTTTTAAATTGATGAACAGTAGAGTACTTATGCGTACTTATTTCATAATCATCATAACTTCCGGTAGTTTTACATCCTGAAAATAAGATTAGTAATGCTGTTATGATTAAGTTTTTCATATATGTTTACTGCGAAGTTGGGAGACTTGGTTGAGTAGGTTATTCATTTTAACGGTCTGATTTTTTGATAAAATCAATCATTACCTATAATTAAAGTTAGATTTCCATCGTCAAATCCTGTTGTTATTCCTTTTGCCTTGGCAAATAGTGAAGTCTTAAATTTTTCGGAATCAACATAATTGCGAATAAGTTTCTCTGATATTTTAAGAATATCTTGCCAATTCTTGTCTGCCGAAAATTCTTTTCCAAATTGAAAATATTTTTGTTTGGGTTCAAAGGCCACTTTGGTAGCCCAATCTTCGTCATCTACTTCAAAAGATTTTGAGCCAATTAGATACATTTCAAAACCGTTTGTAGTTTCAATAAGTCCAAAATTGAAACCTATAATTGAATTGTCAACATTTTCAATTTCGTTACTATTTTCAAGCCATTCTGTAAAAGTCTGTTCTATTGTCATAGTTTTCTGTTTTCAGTCTACAATTTGAAAGTATAAATACAATTATTATAGTGTTATTATTCACAGTTACATTGTCTTTTAAAATGACGCACTAGCTGCGAAGTCGAAATTATATTTTATTCAACCCCATTATAATTAGCATCCCACGTCAGGAAACAAGTACAGTTTTCCTCGGGGCATGTTATCCAGCCTTCCATAGGAGTAGTTGTTTCATTTGTTAAATGTCCTTTGAGTTGATGCTGATCAAAATTGTGTCCACAGTTTTTGCACAACGTGGTATCTTTATCTGTGTTTGATTCTGAGAGTCGTTTTGTTTTTTCAATTAGTTTTGAGTGGTGTTCATGATATTCCTTTTCACTTGCCGGACGATTACCAAATTCAAAATGAATTGCAATAGGAACATCTTTTAATTCCACAAGATGTTCAAATTCTCTAAGTAAATAGCTGTGAATTTCATAACAGGTACCATTTTGCATTGCCTCATGAAGTTGGTTATGGTCTAAAAAAAACAATTCCACAAACCATGACGAATACTTTTTTGGGTCATAATAAATAGAATATTCAGAAATCGTTGGGCTATGTTGCGAGAATGCAGTAAACAATCTCCCAATTACTTCTTCTATGTTATCTGCTATTAATTCGTTTTTGTTCATTATGATAAGTACAATTTAGTATGTATTGAACTACAGTTAGTGTAGAAAATTGTTTTTAATACTTCAAATCGAACTCACCATTTCTAATCTCTTGAACTTCATTCTCAGCATTCACCGCATCATACCAAAATTTGCCGGCTAAAATTCGTTCTTGTTGGTTGTGATAAATAATTTCAAATTCGCCAATATTGTCAAGGTTTGTTGAAAATTCATCTAACAACATAATGGTATACGTTCCGGTATTTTCATTGTTTAACTCATACACAGTTCCGGTCAAATTATTTTCAAAAGGATTAACATTTTTCACTACAACGCCTGCTACGAGTAAGGAATTTTCAGGACCTCTATTACTAAATTGTAAATACAGATATTCTTCTCCGTCGAAGGATTCATGGTCAAAATTCAATGAGTTAGCACCTGGTGAAATTGTCAATTGCGGAACAAGCTCTACACCATCCACTTCACATTTTACACCACCTCTTCCGGTAAAAGTATAATTTTCATCAAACAAATCAACGGAAGATGTAGAGCAACTCATTAACGTTAGAAAAGATAACAGCACGATTAAATTTTTTTTCATAATATTTTTTTATTGAGTAGATGCAATTTTTTCAGAAAGGTGTGCATAAATGTTTTCTTTTGTTTTAAAGCTTTATGGAACATCTCTGCTTTACAATGTAACCTTTGAGTTCTTAGTAAATTTAACTCAACAAATCCAAAACACAAAATAACTACTTTAAATTGTTTTGCTGCGAAGTCGGGAGACTTCGTTGAGCGGGTCACGAACCATTAAAAGTACAAAACTACGATTGAAAATCCGCGAGGATTTTCCAAAGAAACACAGACCTAGCAATGGCTTATACACGGTGTTGTAAACTGTTTTTATTCCGTTATCGTTTTTATTTCGATTGTTTTGAAACTTTCATTGGTTGGTTTCAAAATGTTGTTTTTTTGGTCAATAATATATTCTGTTGTAAATACTTTTTCGGTCAATTCATTCAATTCTTTTCGATTTAGGCACAAAGTATCATTTTTCATATCATAGTTACCTTGGAATGTACAACTGTAATCAGCTTTGTGATAAGTTGCTCCGAATGAACCATTTTTATAGAGTTTTAATGTTCCACTTTTTGGTGTTCCATAAACTTCAATGATTCCGACTAATGTTCTTTTCGTCCAAAATTTTTCATTTTCGAGACCAATTAATGAATAGGTTACAACTCCGAAAAGTAAAATCAGAAACAAGGGAATAAAATCAAATCTTTGTCTTTTTTTGAAAAGTTTTAATAAATCACGAATCGTAATAATAAGAAATGTCAAAATCAATAATCCACCAAAAAACAGAAAATTCAAACCATTTAAAAGTCCACTACAATAATCGCCAATCGGAATAAATTGGTAAATCATTGCGATTCCAAAAAATGATAAAATTCCGTATTTAAGCAGGTTTTTTTTCAAATGGTTTACAACTCGTTTATATACTCAGTTTTAGATGTTTTGTTGAGCATATTTATCTAAATCGGGAGTAGTGATATGCTCAATTGTAATTGCGTTTTATTTTTCCACTAAAATACAAAAAACGGCTACACCTCAATAAATTCCTGCTAAATTTCTTAAAATTATAAATAATATATAATAAATAGCATTGCTGTAAAAAAGTTGTCTAAACCCTTCATGCACGTTGCTCAACTATTTTTCCGGTCTTGGAGTAATTAGAGGAAGTTTTGTAACTACTTTAAGGGGGTTACGATTAAGGCCAACTGCCAAATGAAAGATATTGATTATTAAAAGATAAGAAAAACAATAGATAAACCCGATGACCATGCATACACATGGTCGTACCGTTTCGGGTTTACTAAATTTGGAAGTAAGTTACTTTATAGGGCTTCCAAAAAATGAACGTTTGTTACACTGTTTTTAAGAGTAAACAGTTGTCGTTATCTAACGCTTTGTATTTCAAAAAAGGTTTTAGCCGGAAAACTATCAATCGCCACGCCGGTTTGATAATTTTGAACATAAATTTCCACATAGCCGCCAACGGCTAAGTTGACCATGCAATTGATGTTTCGATGAACAGGGCCGTTGCCAAAATGATTTCCGGTTGTTTCTTGATATAAAACACCATTTACATAAACACCAATAGAATAAAACTGATTGTTACTTTGATTGTCTGTATGCATGCCGGCATTGATTTGATAGTAACCGGCTTGTGTAGCCACAAACCGGTTATTGGCAACCACAAATTCAGTATTAGTATCAAATACCACATTATTGAAATTAATCTTTTCCCAGCCGGCTGTTCCAAGAGCTTGATTAGCCGATAAAGTAGCCCTGACAACCGATTTTGAAGCAGTAGGGTCAACCCAACTCAAAACACCGGTTCCATTTGTTTGTAAAATTTGACCATTTGTTCCTCGGGCAACCGGAAACTGATAACCTGTTCCGGCCGGATCGCCGATTTGAAACTGGCTGTTGGTACGGAGGATACGGGTAGGGGCAAATTCACCATAAATCAATGAAGTGGCAGGGGTCGTGTTGGAATTGGTAATGTATAATTTGTTGGAACCCGTTTCAGCAGATCCTGCCTGATATCCCAGAGCCACATTACCTGTTCCGACCGTATTGGTTAAAGCTTCGTAACCAATGGCCACATTGTTGGCAGATGCTCCGTTGGCATCCAAAGCATTATAACCTACCGCAACATTGTTTGCCCCACCGGAAAAGCCTCCGGCATTGTATCCCACAAAAGTGCCGTTGGAAGCCGTGGCGGCAAAACCGGCATAGCGTCCCACTGCAGTATTGTTTGCTCCTGTGGTGTTATTGTTCAAGGCCTCTGATCCCACTGCGGTATTGCCCACGGCTGTTGTGTTGCCTTGCAGGGCATTATATCCCATGGCAGTATTGTTATTTCCACGGTTGGCAAACAATGCGTGCCATCCCACTGCGGTGGAATTACTGGAAGTGGATGTTCCGCCAAACATGGCTTCCCAGCCAATTACGGTGTTGGCACTTCCTGAATTTCTGCCTAATGAGCGTTCGCCGATGGCTACATTTTGTGAACCATTGGTGTTTTCAGACAATGCCTGATAGCCAATGGCCGTATTGGATGCTCCGTTAAAATTAGCTGCTGATGCCTGGTTACCGATCGCCGTATTAAAACTGGCTCTGTTGTTATTCAAAGCCTGAAACCCTACTGCGGTATTGTCTGTGCCTGTTAAGTTGTTCCGCAAGGCCTGAAAACCTATGCCGGTGTTGTTGCTTGCGGTGGTATTTGAACGCAGGGCTTCAAAACCTACGCCGGTATTATTGTTTCCGGTAGCGTTGGTTCGCAAGGCTTCAAAACCCAAAGCAGAGTTGGCACTTCCGGTATTCAGTGTCAGGGCACTGGTCCCTATCCCGGTATTTTGAACACCGCTGGTGTTTGAGGCCAGCGTTGCGTTTCCAACAGCAACATTATTAGCTCCTGTATTCACCAATAAGGCATTGTTTCCAAAAGCAGTACTGTTTGTCGTGCTACCGGCTGTGAGAGCTCCAACGCCAAAAGCGGTACTGTTGACTGCAATTCTTCCGGCCGCTACATTATTTCTCCTGAAAGCTACATCTACATCGTTTCCGGCTGCTGTACCCATAAAGTTGACATTGTTTACAATATCGGTATTTCCGGTGATCTGCCATCCGGAACCTCCTGTGGCTAATCTTATCCAGGGGCCTGTAGCCGTGCTCAGATAATAGAATCCCGGGGTTACATCGCCGGATGTGGCGGTGTTATAAACCAATTCGGATGCTGTACCGGTTGTGACGGTTACCGTCGTTGTGTTAACCAAGGCTACCCTGGGAATCAATAAACCGTCATTCGTAGAAGTAATATCCAGTGCTCCGTTGGGAGTGGTTGTGCCAATTCCGACTTGTGCCTGACCATTGGTCAGGAATGAGATTAAAAAAAATGCAGCGAATAAGATTTTAATGTTTTTCATAACTGTTTTTGTTTTTCACTTTTCGTGACATACTGTCTTTTGCTTACTTTGATCGATGAATGCTCTGCAATGCTGCAAATTAAAAAATACCCCTCAAAGGAGAGAGGCATTTTTAATCTGCTTTATTTTAAACCTAATTTTTAACCACTCTTACGGTTCTCGTTTCTTCACCCTGTGTTACAATCACGTTGTAAACACCTGACGGATAACGGTCTCCAAACTGATAATTGTACACTTCTGTAACAGCCACTTCGTTGGCCTCTAAAAGTCTTCCCGTCATATCATAAACCGTAAGGCTTATCTTCTCAGTACCTGATGTGCGAACATCTAGACCAAAACTTACCGCAAACGGGTTCGGATAAGCAATCGCTTTGAATGCTGTTGGAAGTATCTTAACTGTTTCTTCTTTGGTAATTTCCGTTGGTCGGATTACTGTATTACCGCCCGGAACAAGAATGTTACAATCCTTGCCGGCATAATAGAAACCGTAAACCAACGTCTCCACCGATACCGAATAGATTCCTCCCGGTGTTAACGGGGACAACGCATTGAAGTTACTCAACCTGAACGTTCTGGTACTGCTGGTGTACACCTGCGTATAACTCATACCGTCACTTAACGTAAAACGGTATTGGGTAGCTCCTCCTACCGGGGTAGCATAAATAACCGTATTAAGTGTAGCCGGAGTTATTCCTGCCTCTGTACCACAT